>Ga0335069_10000035_pt1 | contig 230193 bp, 210 predicted proteins | sample Lox_Sample_11_FD_206714 | JGI IMG/M metagenome (GOLD analysis project Ga0335069, IMG submission 206714) | Soil microbial communities from Loxahatchee National Wildlife Refuge, Florida, United States - Lox_Sample_1.1 | ecosystem: Environmental > Terrestrial > Soil > Wetlands | place: USA... | reverse complement strand
GCGGTCAGCGCGGATCAATCGGTGCGCCTGGTGGATCTGGCAGCGCGGAAACTCGGCGGACCTTTGGGCCCTCCGGCGGAGATCGGCGCGGTGCGATTCCTCTCCGATAGCCGGACGATGGTCGCGGCCAATCGCGGTGACCGCCTGCTGTCGGTCTATGACGTCGCTTCATCGAAGCTGATCGCCGACCTGCCGATCGCCGTCCGCCCTGATCACCTCTGCTTTAGCAACGACGGCGGACAACTATTCGTCACCGGTGAAGGCGTGGACGGCGTGGTCATTGTCTACCCGTATCACACCCCGGAGGTTGGGCAAACGGTGCTCGCTGGGCATGCTCCCGGCGCGATGGCCGCTTCCGATTCGTTTCTGTTCATCGCCAGCCCCGAATCTGGGCGCGTGGTGATCCTGAACATCGCCACCCAAAAGGTGATCGCGGTTCTGAATGTCGGCGACGACCCCGGCTTCGTCGCCGTGACGCCGGACGATCAGTATGCTCTGGTGTTGAACCGGAAATCCGGCGACGTAGCCGTGCTTCGCGTGGACCTCATCGCCCCGAACCGGTATAAGGAGCGCGCGGCCAAGCTGCTTACCGTGATCCCAGTCGGCTCCAGACCGGTGAGCGCAGCCATTATGGCGATTTAAGCCTGCGCCAAGACCCGAGTCGCGATGACAAAGCTGCGCCAAATGCCTCATTTTGCGACAGGGAGGCGTCTTATTGGCATCACAAAAACAACAAGATAGCAATGGCCTTTGATTTGCAATGTATATCGCGAAAATGCAGCGGTGACGTTGCCTATATGCGGATGCTGTTTCCGTAGGGAGATTTGAATATGAGAATTCGATCACTTTTTTCCATAGCCACGGTGGCTGTGGCTTTGATAGCAACCGCTTCCGGCCAGCGATGGGCGGAAAAACGGAATAAAGATTTCAATCCCGAGGCGACGGCGGCCGCCTCTACGTTTAATTCCTTCACCACCGGCGTTCTGGTGAAAGTCAAGAGTGCGGCCATCGCGAAAGATGGAACGATCACGGCGCAGTTCACCTTGACCGACTCCAACGGAGCGGGACTGGACCGTCTGGGTGTTCAGACGGCCGGCGCGGTTTCTCTGAGTTTCGTCGCGGCTTATATTCCCCAGGGCCAGACCCAGTACACAGCGTACACGACGACCGTGCTTAACTCGAGTACCAACAACAATCCTCCTCAGACGCAGGCGGGCACGGATACCGGCGGTACATACGTCCTGGTCGATGCTTCGAGCGGGACATACACCTATACGTTCGGAAAGAAGGCGCCGACCACGTTCGACGCGACGGCGACCACTACCATCGGCGTGCAGGCGTCCCGAAACCTTGCGGCGTACGGCTATCCTACCGCGTACACGTCGAACACGACGTATTCATTCGTGCCGAACGGCTCCAATGTCACCGTGGTTCGCGACATTGTTACAGAGAAGGCCTGCAACAACTGCCACAATCCGATCAGTGCCCACGGCGGGGCCCGCACGGAGATCGCTTATTGCGTGCTGTGCCATACTCCGCAGAGTGTGAACCCGGATACGCTGAACACGGTAGACATGAAGGTGTTCATCCACAAGCTGCACATGGGATCGAGCCTGCCCAGCGTGATCGCGGGCACGCCGTATCAGATTTACCATCGCGGCGCCTGGGTGGATTTCTCGACGATCGTTTTCCCGCAGGATATCCGCAACTGCACCACTTGCCACGCGGCCGGGCCGACACAATCCGGCTACTGGGCGACACAGCCGACGCGCGCGGCTTGCGGCTCCTGCCACGACGACGTGAACTTCGCCACCGGCCAGAATCACGTCAATCTGATCCAGTACGACGATACACAGTGCACGAACTGCCACACCTCGACGATGCACAACGAATTTGACGCCTCGGTTCCGGGCGCGCACACGATACCCAGCAAGTCGACTTCGCTGGCGGGAATCGTGACCAAGGTCATCAGCGTGAAGAACGCGACCCCGGGCAATGCCCCGACGGTTCAGTTCCAGGTGAGCGATAAGTCCGGCAATCCGGTGGACATCACCAAGCTCACCACGTTCCGTGTGGTTCTGGGCGGCGCAAACGTCGATTACGGTGTCAACGGCATCCGCGTTTCGGAAACTCCTACGACACAGGCCGGTGGAAGTCTCAGTGGCGGAGCGGGTGGAGTCTATACCTACACGATGAGCAATAAGATTCCGGCCGGCGCAACCGGCTCGTACACTGTTTCTCTCCTGGCGGAGAACAACGTCACACTGCTGCCGGGTACGACGCAGCAGGTGAGCGCGGTGGATTGGGCGGCTCCGTTCCAATATTACTTCTCGGTCGATAGCACTCCGGTAGTCGCAAGGCGCCAGGTGGTTTCCACCGCCAACTGCAGCAAATGCCACGATAACCTGGCGTTCGTCCATGGTGGAAGCCGTGCGGACACGCAGGCATGCGTCATTTGCCACAACCCGACGCTGACCGACGGCACGTCGAAGGATAGCGTCAACTTCGCCTGGCAGATTCACAGCATTCACCGCGGTGAGGCGCTGTCGAATCCGTACGTGCTCGGCACGACGAACTATCAGGAAGTCCGGTTCCCGGGCGACCTGCGCTATTGCAATACCTGCCACGTCGGCCAGTCCTATCAAGTGGATAACGTCGGTGCGGTGGCCAATGTGGCTAGCAACGGTGCTTTCCTTCCGAGCACGCCTCCGATTGCGGCCGCCTGCCAAGGCTGCCACGACGACAAGGCGACTGCTTCGCACGCTCTGGCCAATACCACGGCGCTTGGTGAAGCTTGCGTCGTGTGCCATGGAATCAACGGGGAGTTTGCTGTGGATACGGTTCACGCCCGCGTCATTCCTAACGCTAACTAATTCATAAGGCTGCTTATAAACCCAAGGGGTCGCCTGAAATTCCAGGCGGCCCCTTTTTATTTTTCCTTGACAGATTGCCGGAGGAGGCGGACAATCGAGACAGGCGAAGAAATGGCGAACATTGCAACCGCACTGGTCACTTCCCTCCCTCCCCGCACCGGGTTAAAGCTTCAGGACGCCGTGCAAGGGATTTGTGCTTTGCCTCGCGGCACCGTCACGGAAATTTTAGGCGACCGGTCCACCGGCAGGACCGCTTTGGCGCAAACCATGCTGGCGACCGCCACGCTCGGCGGGGAGGTGGCCGCCTGGATCGATTGCGATGACTCGTTTGACCCGGTTTCGGCGGCTCGCGCCGGGGCGGATCTGGGAAAACTGCTGTGGGTGCAGTGCGCACATCGCCTGGAAACGGCTCTGAAAGCCGGGGACATGGTCCTGCACAGCGGAGGATTCGGGCTGGTGGTGCTCGACCTCTGCGATGTGGCCGCAATCTCCCTGCAGCGCGTGCCACTCTCCTATTGGTACCGGCTGAGAAACGCGGTGCAACACACTCCGGCCATCCTGCTGATCCTGGCGCGGCAATCTGTGGCGAAATCCAGCTCCGCGCATCAGCTCGCCATGAGCCAGTCCGCCGTCGAGTGGCGAGGTTTGCCGCCATTTCAAACCCTGGTGCGGCTGGAATCGGAGGCGGTATCACGAAAGCCTTTCGATGCGGCCCCGTTGAGGCTGGAAGCGCTCGCGGAGGCCTGATGTCGAAGTCGAGTGATCCCCGCACTGACGTGCGGGGCTATAGCCCCTGGCGTCAGCCAGGGGATTTTGTGGAGCCTGAGTGATCGCGTGTCTTTATGGCCCATCACCCGGGCTGGCGGCATTAGCCGGGCAATTTTCACCTTTGGTGGAGACTGCCGCGGCCGATACGGTGGTGTTTTCCGTCGACGGCCTGGGGTCGCTGTTCGGAGATTTCCATCAAATCGCCTCGGAAATTTCCAAGCGAGGCGAGGAGATGGGCATCCATGCCAGCCTGGCCATCGCCTCGAATAAATCCACCGCCGTGCTGATCGCGCGCGCCTATCGGGGAGTTACCATTGTTGCGCCGGGTGAGGAAGCCGACGTTTTGTCGGGCATCCCCATCGATACGCCCTTGATTTCTCCGGAATTGTTGCTAAAGCTTCACCGCTGGGGCGTCCGCACACTAGGCGAGCTGGCGGCCTTGCCCGAAGTCGGCGTGGTAGAGCGTCTGGGCGAGGCCGGCTACCAGTTGCGGCGTCTGGCTCTGGGCCAAGGCGCCGATCTGCTGCATCTTTCGCTGCCGCCGATCGAATATACACTGCACCAGGAGTTCGACGACGCCATCGAGCTTTTGGAACCGATCCTGTTTGTCGTCTCCGGCCAGTTGCACGATCTGACGGCGAAGCTCAACAGCAACGGCAAGGCTGCACGCCGCATTATTGTCACGTTGACGCTGCTCGATGATCCGGGGATTGCGAAAAGGGGGACAGACCGCTCTGTCCACGGCCATCAGCCACCTCCGGATGGACTTTTGACAGGCGGGGACAGAGAAGTCTGTCCCCCTTTTCGCAATTTCGTTCGCGTATTGGACCTACCGCTGGCCATGCGCGATCCTCTGGCGCTGCTCAAGCAGGTGCAGCTTTCTCTAGAAGCCAAGCCGCCCGATGCTCCGGTGGTCGCGGTGCAGATTACGCTCGATCCGGCTGAGCCCAGGTTCGTGCAGAGCGGCCTGTTTCATCCCGCCACCCCCGAGCCGGAGAAATTGCATACGCTATTGTCCCGTCTCCGTGCGTTAGCCGGAGCCGATCGCGTGGGCACGCCGGAATTGCTCAATACACACAGGCCGGATGCGTATCGTCTGCGGCCCTGCGCCTTCGAACCGGCCGAGCCCGCGGCGCCGAAGTCGCGTCCCTTGAGGGTGGCTCTGCGCTATTTCCGTCCTCCTTTGGCAGCACAGGTGGTCACGAGGCATCAGACGCCGCGGCGCGTGAGCTCCGACCGTGTGCGCGGCGAGGTGATTCATTCTGCCGGGCCGTGGCGAAGTTCCGGAGACTGGTGGGCCGATACGTCATGGGCTCGCGATGAATGGGACGTGGTGCTGGAGGATCGCGCGGTATACCGGATTTATTTAACGGATACAAGGAAGTGGTTTGTGCACGGGAGTTATGACTAAGCTGCCATGTGGACCGAAGGTGACAGACCGTTCTGTCCACGCAGCGCGGGGGAACTCCATTTTTTCACGAAGTAATACGCGCGCCTTGGGACAGAAAGGTCAGTCCCCTTCGGACGCAGTGCATTGAGGATGTACGTCGAACTCCACGCCCGATCCGCTTTCAGCTTTCTCGAAGGAGCCTCCCTGCCCGAGGATCTGGTCCACCAGTGCGCCCAACTGGACATTCCCGCGATGGCCTTGGTCGATACCGACAATGTAAGCGGCGCTCCGCGTTTTTACATGGCGGCAAAAAAGCTGGGCATCCGTCCGCACATTGGCGCGGAGATCACCGCTGCCGCCGGAGGCCGCTACACGCTGCTGGTGGAAAATCGCGAGGGCTATCAAAACCTGTGCCGCTTGATCTCGTCCATGAAACTGCGCTCGGAAAAAGGCAAGGCCGCGGCCAGCGAAGCCGAGTTTCGACAATACTCCAAAGGTCTGATCGCGATCGCCGACGCTTCCCAGCGGGCGGAAACACTGATGAGCATTTACGGCGCGGGCAACGTCTACGCGGAACTGCAGCGCCACTTAATTCGCGGCGAAGAAGTCCGGAACGAACGTGTGAAAGAGATGGCTCGGCGAAGCAAACTGCCTCTGATCGCGACCAACGGCGTCCGCTACGCTCATCCCGGCAATCGCGCGCTTATGGACGTGCTCACCTGCGCGCGTCACAAAACCAACGTCGATGAAGCGGGCTGCCTGCTGGAGCAAAACTCCGAGCACCATCTAAAAACTCCCGCTGCGATGAAGCGGCTATTTGCCACTACGCCCGAGGCGATTGAGAACGCTCGTAGCTTGTCCGACCGTCTGCAATTCACGCTGGCCGACCTGGGCTACGAATTTCCGCGCTATCCCGTCCCTCCGGGAGAGACCATGGATTCGTTCCTGCGCGCGCGCACGCTGACTGGCGCGCTCGATCGCTATGGCGCAAACGATCCCACAGCCTATCGCCAGATCGAGCGTGAGTTGGCGCTGATCGAAAAGCTCAAACTGTCCGGTTATTTCTTAATCGTCTGGGACATCGTCGAGTTCTGCCGGCGACAGGGAATTTTGGTGCAAGGTCGAGGCTCGGCGGCCAATAGCGCGGTGTGCTACTCGCTCGGCATCACCGCCGTCGATCCGGTAAAGATGGAACTGCTGTTCGAGCGTTTTTTGTCCGAAGAACGCGGCGAATGGCCCGACATCGACCTCGATCTCCCCAGCGGCGACGACCGCGAGCAAGCGATTCAATACGTCTATCAGCGCTACGGCAAACTGGGCGCGGCGATGACGGCCAACGTCATCACCTATCGCAGCCGATCGGCGATACGCGACGTCGGCAAGGCGCTAAGCTTCGACCTGGAAACACTCGATCGAATTTCGAAGCTATCCGCGCGAGGTTCATGGGAGGTGGAGAACGGCGGCGATAAGCCCGCGGAAAAGCAGATCGCAGCCGCGGGCCTGGATTTGAAGCACGATCGCGTGGCGAAGCTGCTCACGCTATCGCGTCAGATTCTGAATCTGCCTCGACATCTGGGCCAGCATTCCGGAGGCATGGTGATCTGCCAGGGGCAGCTCGATTCCATCGTGCCATTGGAACCGGCGACCATGCCCGGCCGCGTGATCGTGCAATGGGATAAGGAAGACTGCGCGGATCTGGGGCTGATTAAAGTGGATCTGCTGGGCCTCGGCATGATGGCTGTGCTCAAGGATTCCATCAACCTGATTCGCGATCATTACGACGAAGAGGTCGATCTGGCGAAGCTTCCTGCCGGCGATCCGCAGGTCTATAGCACGCTGCAAAAAGCCGACACGGTGGGCATGTTTCAGGTGGAGAGCCGTGCGCAGATGTCCTGCCTGCCTCGCCTGAAACCGGCAAAATTTTACGACATCGTGGTGCAGGTAGCGATCATCCGTCCCGGGCCGATTGTCGGCAAAATGATGCATCCTTACCTGCGCCGCCGCGAGGGCGAGGAGAAGCCGGTTTGTTTGCATCCATTACTGGAGCCGGTGCTCGCACGGACGCTCGGCGTGCCTCTGTTTCAAGAGCAACTCCTGAAGATGGCGATGATCGTCGCGGACTTCACCGGAGGCGAGGCAGAGGAACTGCGCCGCGCCATGGGATTCAAGCGCTCCGAGGAGCGCATGAGAGACATCGAGACGCGCCTGCGCTCCGGCATGGCGAAAAAAGGCATTACTGGTGAGGTGCAGGACACCATCGTCCATTCCATCACTGCGTTCGCGCTGTACGGATTTCCCGAATCCCACGCGGCCAGCTTCGCACTGATCGTCTACGCGAGTGCGTATCTGAAATGCCACTATCCGGCGGCGTTCACGGCGGCGATCCTCAACAATCAGCCCATGGGCTTTTATAGCCCGAATACGCTGGTGAAGGATGCGCAACGCCACGGGCTCCATTTCCTGCCCGTCGACGCGACGCGGTCCGATTGGCCATGCACAGTGGAACGCCGCGGCTCGGAACTCGTCGTGCGGCTCGGCTTTAATTATGTGCGCGGCTTCAGCAATCAATCGGCGATGACCCTCATTGAGGAACGACAAAAATCTCCGTTTGCCGATATCGACGATCTGCGCCGCCGCGTCCCGCAGATGTCGAAAAGCGAGTTGACCACGCTGGCCGATTTGGGCGCGCTGAATGAGATTGGGAATCGCAAACGCCATCGCCGCGACGCGCTGTGGCAATCGGAACTGGCATTACGCCCTGTTACAGAACTTCTGAAGGACGCAGGTGCACCGGAGATGCCGTCGCCTCTGGTGCCGATGAATCCTGTGGAGCGCCTGCAATCGGATTTTTGGAACCAGGGAATGTCGATCGGCTCGCATCCGATGCGATTCCACCGCGCCCATCTGGACAAGATGCGCGTCGTGCCGGCGGCCAACGTCCGCCATATTCCTGACGGCCGGTTCATCCGCGTCGCCGGAGCCGTCATCTGCCGCCAGCAGCCCGGCACGGCCAAGGGCTTTGTATTTCTAAGCCTGGAAGACGAGACGGGCATCGCCAACGTGATCTTGAAACCCGACGTGTTCGACCGCCTGCGCATCACCGTGCTCGGCAACTCCTATTTGCTTGTGGATGGAATCCTGCAGAACCAGCGCGGCGTGGCGTCGATCAAGGCGACGGATGTGCGGCCGTGCATCATGCCGACCAGCGCGGCTCCGTCATCGCACGATTTTTATTGAGCGGCACGTCATAAAGCGAACCACCGCACTCGCCGATATCCAACTATGCAGTTCAGTTTGTTGGTCGTTCTTGCGGCGGCAAGCTTTGGGCAGGCGAAGCAGGACCCTCGTTTTCCCGCCTGGCTTCCTTCCTTCGAACATCAGAGTGAAACATACGACCCTCCGTCGTCCGGGCGTACACACTTGTCCTACAAGACGGACGCGGATCTCGGACCTATCGTTGGCCATTACGAAACCGCCTTGCACGACGCTTATCCGCTGGGCGTGAACTTCACGGAAGACGGTAACGAAACTAGCGCCAACTTCGACATTTCTTCCTCGGATCATTACTGCAAGGTTGCTCTTACGAAGGCTTCGTCGGGCACGAACGTCGATGTGGCGTGCACCAGTCCTCTTTACACGGAGATCGTGACGACCGTCACTCCCAAAATCCAGTTAAGGCCGGGATATCACGTGGTCGAATACGTCATTGAAGGCACAGCCACCGCGGCGGGTCTAACCTTTCACAGCGCCTCCGGTACGACGCAACAAAGCGACATCGAACTCCCGGCGACCCTCCTGTTTCAAGCCCCCTCGGGCGCGCCGCTGATGATCGCCGCGCAGAACAAGGCCGAGAAAGGCACCCTTCGCGTCAGCATCAAGATCGACGGTGTCACCGTGCGTCAGTCAGCATCATCCGAGCCCTACGGCCTCGCCTCCACCAGCACCATCCTCGAAAATCGGAAATAATGTTAGCCTGAATTTTCGATGATCATCGCGGATCTATCGCAGATCGCCGGCCGGACGTATCCCGCGCGCCGGCGTACGCAGAACCTGGTCGGCGGCGCAAGCCCGATTCAGGCCTCCAATTTCTGCATGGGCAACGTCATGCTGGAGCCGAACGGGGGTCAGGTCCCCTGGCACAATCAGGAGCAGGAAGAGATTTATTTCATCGTCGAGGGAACCGGCGAAATGTGCCTGGGTGAGGAGCGGACGACGGTCACTATGGGCCAAGCCGTCTACATTCCCAGCCGCGTGTTTCACCAGTTGACCAACATCGGCGAAACGCCGTTGCGCATGATCTATTGCTATGGACCGGCGGGCGACGTCGCCCACTGGCGTCAGGAACTGGACGGGACGCTGCCGCGCGCGGGTGCCGAGGCTCCGCCGCTTCCAAAAGGCTCACAGCCGCAGAAGAGCTAAATGATTCATAACGTTGGTATTATCATGAACGGCGTCACCGGACGCATGGGGTTGAACCAGCACCTGCGTCGGTCGATCGCGGCGATCATCGCGCAGGGCGGCGTGAAGATCTCCGACAACGAAATCATCATGCCGAGGCCCCTGCTCATCGGGCGGAATGAGGCAAAACTGGCGGCCATTTCCGGCGAATTCGGCGGCTTGAAATGGTCTACCGATTTGAACGCGGCACTGGGCGATCCGCAGTATCCGATTTACTTCGACGCGCAGACCACCGACCGCCGCGCCGATGCCGTCCGCAAAGCTGTCGCGGCGGGGAAGAACATCTACTGCGAGAAACCGATTGCCGATACCTATGATGTCGCCTACGATCTGTTTCGACTGGCGCAACAATCGGGCGTGAAGCATGGCGTGGTGCAGGATAAGCTGTGGCTCCCCGGCATGCTGAAGCTGAAGCGCCTGCGCGAAATGGGTTTTTTCGGCAAGATTCTCTCGGTGCGCGGCGAATTCGGATACTGGGTGTTTGAAGGCGACACGCTGCCATCGCAGAGGCCTTCGTGGAACTATCGTAAAGAGGACGGTGGCGGCATCATCATCGACATGCTCTGCCACTGGCGCTACGTGCTCGATAATCTGTTCGGCGAAGTGAAGTCGGTCTCCTGCCTGGGCGCAACGCACGTGCCGACGCGCTGGGATGAGGCGGGCAAGCCATACGAATGCACGGCGGACGATTCGGCCTACGCGACGTTCGAACTCGACGGCGGCGTGATCGCGCACTTCAATTCATCGTGGTGCGTGCGCGTGCGGCGCGACGACCTCTTGACGATTCAAGTCGACGGCTCCAAGGGAAGCGCGTTGGCGGGCTTGCGCGAGTGCTGGATTCAACATTATGGCTCCACGCCGCGCCCGGTTTGGAATCCCGATATCTCCAGTACGATCAATTATTTCGATGGTTGGCAGAAGGTTCCGGAGCAGGAATCGTACGATAATGCCTTCAAAGTGCAGTGGGAGCTGTTCCTGCGGCACGTCGTGAAGGACGAGCCGTTCCGGTGGGGTTTGCTTGAGGCCGTGAAGGGCGTGCAACTCGCCGAAAAAGGCATCGAGAGCTGGAAGAAGCGCGCCTGGGTGGACGTGCCGCCGCTGGCGTAACCGAGCCCCGTGGCACTGGGTCGGCAGTGACAGAATATGGCATGTTCCGCTTCATCGAATCGCGATCAGCAAGCCGCCGCTGATGCCGACCGACCGGTCGTGCCCTCGCCCGAAGCTGTACTCGTAGCCTGGCTCGAGATACCAGCCCAACCTGCGCTTTGCGGACGGCCAGAACATAAAATCCAGAACAGCCTCACCGCCAGCCGCGTTCGTCGTCACGCTGCATTTCCTGGTCCGAATCCACACGGGACCGGCGCCGATCATGAATTCCACTTTTTCGGATAGGGTCCAGGGTTTCTTAAACAGAAGGTCCATGTCCCATTCCTGCGAGTGATGCCCGAAAGACGTTGTGACGCCCATCTCAAGTTCCAGCCTTTTCTCGATCGGCGTGACTTCTACCGCGATGGTTGGGCCGAAGCTCCATCCGTCGCCGCTCAGGCTCAGGCTGGGGGCTCCCCCGATCTCGATGATCGCGGCGGCGTCTTTGCCGGCCGGCTGGGCGAAGCCGTTTCCGGCGCAGAGTAACGATACGATCAGGAGGGATTTCATCGGGTTCGCTCGATGTTCTCACATCTTGGTTTCGGGACGCATCGAAATTATTTGCGATACTAAGAGATTCCGGGGTAAATCCAATTGCGCATTGCCTTATTTCTGTTTTTGTGTGCCTCCGCGCTGCCCGCGGCGACGGTGATCCGCTGCGGCTCGCTGCTCGATGTGAAAAAGGGCGAGCTGATTTCTAACGCCACCATCGTGGTTGAAAAATGGATCGTGCTCGGCGTGAACATCGCCGCGCCGGCGGGTTCGGAGACCGTGGATCTTTCGAAGGGCACCTGTCTGCCGGGCCTTATGGACGTGCATGATCATCTCACGGGGGAGCCGACCCAGAATGGCTATGCAGCGCTTGGCGTTTCCGTCCCGCGCCAAACCGTAGCCGGAGTGAAGAACGCCCGCAAGACGCTGATGGCTGGTTTTACGACGGTGCGGAACGTCGGCGCGACCGGCTATTCCGATGTCGCCCTGCGCGATGGCATTAATGCCGGCGAAGTCGAAGGGCCTCGCATGTTCGTTTCGGGCCCGGCTCTGGGTATTACCGGAGGCCATTGCGATAACAACCTGCTTGCGCCGGAGTTCAAGTTCCACGACGAAGGCGTGGCGGATGGACCGTGGGCGGCTCGTGCCCGGGTGCGGGAGAACGTCAAGTATGGCGTCGATTTAATTAAAATCTGCGCCTCGGGCGGCGTGCTTTCGAAGGGCGATCTGCCGGGGGCGCCGCAGTACACGCTGGAGGAGATGACCGCCATTGCCGAAGAGGCGCACAAGCTGGGGCGAAAAGTGGCCGCGCACGCACACGGCACGCAGTCGATCAAGGACGCCATTCGCGCGGGCATCGATTCCATCGAACATTCAAGCCTGATCGACGACGAAGGCATCGTGCTCGCCAAGCAGCACGGCACTTTCCTGGTCTTCGACATTTATAACGACGACTACATCCTGCAGGAAGGCGCGAAGGTGGGGATGCTGCCGGAGTCGATTGAGAAGGAGAAGGCCATCGGCAAGCTGCAGCGGACCAACTTCCGGCGAGCGTATCTGGCCGGCGCGCGCATGGCGTTCGGCACTGACGGCGGCGTGTATCCGCACGGCGATAACGCGAAACAGTTCGCCACCATGGCGGAATGGGGCATGAAGCCGATTGAGGCGATTCGCACGGCGACGCTCGAAGCCGCCGCGCTGATTGGCATCGAAGCCAAGGCGGGCGTGATCGAGGCGAACCACTTCGCCGATGTGATCGCGGTGGACGGGAATCCGCTCGAGGATCCGCGAGTACTCAGCCGCGTCAAGTTTGTCATGAAAGACGGAAAGGTGTACCGGAACGATTGGAGCAAGTAGCTAGCAGCCGGCAGCCAGGAGCCAGAAGCGCTGAATCTCACTCGGAGGACATGGCGGACACTGGGCGTCGAGACGAATCTCGGCGCGGCACGCACGAGTGCGTGCGCCACATTTAACAAATGGCGCGAAAACCAGTTATCGTCGCGATTGACGGACCCGCAGGCGCGGGAAAAAGCACCATTGCGCGCGCGCTGGCGCGGCGGCTGGGCTTCACGTATATCGACACCGGAGCAATGTATCGCGCGGTGGCGTTGTGGGCGATGCGGGTTAACGTCGATTTGGACGATGCGCTCAAGCTGGAGCAACTGGCGCGGGAGGCTCGCATTGAGATTGAGGGCGATTCCAGGGTCCTGCTGAACGGCGAGGACGTAACGGCGGCGATCCGCGATGCGGAAGTGTCGGAAGCCGCGTCGAAGGTCTCCACGGCGCCAGGAGTTCGCCGCGCCATGCGCGACGAGCAGAGGCGCATCGGCAGCCTGCATTCGGTGGTGATGGAAGGGCGCGACATCGGCACGGTGGTATTTCCCGACGCTGACGTGAAAATTTATCTGGATGCCGACCCGGCAATTCGCGCCGGCCGCCGCGCGCTGGAAACCGGAGCCGACGCAGGCAAGATCGCGCGCGAAATCGCCGAAAGGGATCAGCGCGACCGCACCCGCAGCGAGGCTCCTCTCACGCAGGCTCCGGACGCGGAGTACGTCGATTCGACGGCGCTGACGCTGGAGCAGGCGGAAGAGGCAATTTTGAAGATCGTCCGCGCGCGCACGTCAAACGGAAAGGAACATTCGTCGTAGGGTTATGTCCGATTTGCTGGTGATGAAATTTGGCGGCACGAGCATGGGCTCGGCTGACCGCATTCGCGTGGCGGCAGAAATCTCCGCGGAGCAGCACGCGAAACGGCCCGTCGTCACGGTGGTTTCGGCGATGTCCAAGGTCACGGATCTACTGCTCGATTCGCTCCGCAAAGCCGAAGCGGGGGATCAGTCCGACCTCGATGAAAATCTGAAGCAGTTATACGCGCGCCATTTTGAGGTTTGCCGGGAATTGCTGCCGGCCTCGCGCCAGGAGGCGGCGCTGGCGGGCGTCCACGCGCTGATCGGCGAGTTTTCACGCATCGCCAAAGGCATGATGATGCTGGGCGAGCGCCCGCCGCGCTCCATCGATGAAGCGGTTGCCACCGGTGAGCGGCTCAGCGCATTTCTTCTGGCGGAATTCCTGGAATCCGAAGGGGTTCCCGCTGCCGCTGTCAATGCGGCCGACGTCATCGTCACGGACGCTGTATTCGGCAACGCGACGCCATTGATGGAGCAGACGCGTCAGCGTGCGGCCGGGACGCTGCGTCCTCTGCTCGATGAAAAGCGCTTGCCGGTGATGACCGGGTTCAACGGCGCAACGCTCGACGGCCGGCCGACGACCCTCGGCCGCGGCGGTTCGGATTTTTCGGCGTCGATCATCGCCGCGGCGCTCGATGCGGCGGAACTCTGGATCTGGACCGACGTGGACGGCATCATGACCGGCGATCCGCGCCTGATTCCGGACGCGAAGGTGTTGGACATGGTCACATACAACGAGGCGGCGGAACTGGCCTACAATGGCGCGAAAGTGCTCCATCCAAGAACGCTGGCGCCGCTCGTCGAGCGCGAAATCCCCGTTTGGAGCAAGAACAGCTTTGCCCTAGACAAGCCGGGCACGAAAATCGTCCCCAGCGCGGCGTTGGCCAGCGGAGCGCGCGGACCGCACGCGGTCACGTCCATGTCCGACGTAGCACTGGTCTCGATTGAGCCGGCCAACTCCGTACTCAGCGGCACAAAGGTAATGGCGCGGGCGCTGGAGGCGCTCGACCGGGCGAACGTCGAAATCCTGGCGATCACCAGTTCCAGCTACCGGCAGACGTTTTGCTTTCTGGTCCGTCAAAGCGAATTAGGAAGCGTGATGGAGCATCTTGAAGAGAGCCTGTCGCTGGAGTTGGCCCATGGTTACCTGAAACCGTTCGAAGTGGACAAGAACGTCGGTCTGATCGCGGTCGTGGGCGAGGGGATGCGAGGCACGCCGGGCCTAGCCGGACGAATCTTCACGGCGATCTCCAAGCGCGATATCAATATCATCGCGATCGCGCAGGGCTCCAGCGAGCTGACCATCGCCATCGTCGTCCGCCGGGATGGCCTGGAAACCGCGGTAAAGGCGATTCACCAGGAATGCGGCTTAGGCCGGTGAATTGCTATAATCCTAAAATAGATTCGTCTGTCCTCCAGTAAGTCAGGAGTTTTCACCTTTTATGTTTGATCTGTTCCGCAGCCGCCAAAAGGCTGTCCGCTACATGCTGATTGGGCTGCTGTCCGTGGTGGCCTTGTCGATGGTCACCTACTTGATTCCCGGTTTTGGGACCACCCAGTCGACCAAGTCGAATGAAGACCAGACCACGGTGGCCCAGATCGGCGACACCAAGCTGACTGCCCAGGAAGTCGTGCTCCAAATGCAGCGCTTCATGCAGAGGGGGCCGCTGCCGCCGGACATGATCGATGCCTATCTTCCGCAGATGGTGGATCAGATGGTGGACGAGCGCGCCATGGATTATGAGTTCTCGCGCCAGGGGCTGACGGTGACCGATGAAGAGGTGCTAACCGCGCTGCAGGAAACTCCCGGCTATGCGCCATTCTTCAAGGATGGCGCGCTGGTGGCCAAGGATGAGCTCCAACAACGCCTGGCGCAGGCCGGCATGACGCTGCAGGATCTGGTGGACGATATGCGGCGCCAGTTGATGACGAAGAAGGTGAAGAACATCGTCTACGCCAGCATCGTGGTTCCGGATAAGGAGATCGAGGATCAATACCGGCGTCAAAAAGAGCGGGCGACGATCAAATACATCGCGTTTCCAGCGGCCAAGTTCCGGGATCAGGTGAAGCCGACGCCGGAGGATTTGCACGCCACGTTCGAGGCTCACCACTCGGAGTATTTCACTCCGGAAAAGCGGTCCTTCCAGGTTGTGATTGTGGATCAGGCAAAGATCGAGCAGACGCTCAAAGTGTCCGACGCGGAGTTGCACAGCGCCTATGCCGCATCCATGGACAATTTCCGGATGCCGGAGCGCGTCAAGGCGCGGCACATCCTGATCAAGACGCAGGGCAAGTCCGACGCGGAGAAGAAGCAGGCGCTCACCAAGGCTCAGGACCTGCTGAAGCAGTTGAAGGCGGGAGCGGATTTCGGCAAACTGGCCGAGAAGAACTCCGAGGATAGCTCCAACGCTCCGAAAGGCGGAGATCTCGGCTGGTTCGTGCACGGGCAGATGGTGCCGGAATTCGACAAGGCGGCCTTCGCCCTGAATCCGGGCCAATTGAGCGATATTGTGACCACTGAGTTCGGCTACCACATCATCAAGGTGGAGGAAAAGGAAAAGGCCCGCGTGAAGCCGTTCGAGGAAGTGAAGGCGGAGCTTGAGGCCGAATTGAAGAAGCAGCGGATCACCGAAGCGATGCAGAAGACCGGTGACGATGTGCACGATGCGCTGGTGAAGTCGCCTGGCTCGGCCGCGGAAATCGCTAAGAAGTTCGGTGTGGACTTGGCGACCGTGACGGATTCGACGCCGGGCGCGCCCGTGCCGACGCTGGGCTCGGCGCCGGAAATCGACAACGCGCTGGGGCAGATGAAGGTGAATGACGTTTCCCCGGTTCTTACGCTACCGGCGAACCGGCTCGTGGTGACGGTGCTGACGAACCGTACTGCCGCGCGTCCGGCGATTTTCGAAGAAGTCCAGGAGAAAGTGCGGGAGCGGGTGATCATCGATAAGTCGACCCTGATCGCCAAGGCCAAGGCGAAGGAAGCGGCGGACAAACTGCGAGCGGGCGAGGATATGGAAAAGGTCGCCCGGGAGTACAAGCTTGAAGTGAGTTCTCCTCCGGAGTTCAGCAGACTGGAATCCGTCGAGGGGCTCGGCGGCGCGAATGCAGTGAAGGACGCCTTCGTGAAGCCGGCGGGAACCATACTGGGCCCCTTGGATATCATGGGCCGCGACGTGATTTACAAGGTTGTGGGGAAGACCGACGCGGATATGTCCGGTCTGGCGGCGGAAAAAGAGACGGTGCGGTCGACGCTGCGGCAGCAAAAGGCCGTGGAGCGGCTGAACCTGTTCGTGGATAGCATCCGCACGAAGTTGACGGCCGAAAAGAAGCTGAAGGTGAACACCGATCTGGTGCTGAAGATCGCGGCGGCGCTGAAACAGCGGTCGTAATGCTCAGTGCCCTGATAGAGTTTCTTCGTAGCCTCACCGATCCCGACAAGTTGATTCACCTGCTGACGCAGGTGTTGACCGGGTGGCTCGGCTACGCCGCGCTCGCCGCGGTTGTGTTTTCGGAAACGGGGCTGCTTGTGGGCCTGTTCCTTCCAGGCGATTCGCTGTTGTTCACGGTGGGCGTGGTATGCGGTGCGGGCGATCTGAATATCGTGAAAATCTGCGCGCTGCTGACGGCGGCTTCCATCATTGGCGATCAGAGCGGCTATTTTCTGGGATACCGCACCGGCCCGAGGATCTTCTCACGCCCCGATTCGCGCTTGTTCAAGCAGGCTTACGTGCAGCGCACCCAGGCGTTCTATGAAAAGCACGGAGGCAAGACGCTGATTTACGCCAAATTCGTGCCGATTGTCCGCACCTTCGCGCCGTTCATGGCTGGCGTGGGCAAGATGCGCTACGCGCGGTTCCTGTCCTTCAACATTTTCGGCGGACTGGGCTGGGTACTCTTGGCGACGCTGGCCGGCTACTTTCTCGGGGGCATTCCCGTGGTTCGCCACAACTTCGAAAAAGTGGTGATCGGCATCGTGATCCTGAGTGTTCTGCCGATGGTCATCCACTTCCTCCGTTCTCCGAAAGAATCAGCGTAGTTTCTTGAGCGCCGCCTGCACAACGGCGTCGCGTTGCATCTCCACCTCGTCGCCCTTGGCCACCCCGAACTTCATACTGGTGAGTTCCTGCTTCAGACGGCTTTGAATCCAAACACGGTCCCGCAGAAAGTCGCTCACTGAAGGCTGAATGTGTTGAGCGGAAAGAAACACGCGCAATTCATCCAGAATCTCCGGCGTGATCTCAAAATTGGGAGCGATCTCGTGCGTCCGAATATACTCGCCGGTGAAAGTCGTGATGGCGCCGCTCGCGTCCAGCACCATCTCCAAGCGGCTCATTTCCGCCGGCTCAACGAGCTCATCGGGCTGAATGCCGCCTCCGCCGCGGACGGCACGGCCGGCGTCGGTGTGAAACGAGCCTCCGGGAGCAATGGCCTTCGCATCAAGCTGGCCGAACGCCAGTGGTTTCTGAATGGAGCGGCCGCTGGGTGTGTAATAAAACGCCGTCGTTAACGCCAACCCGGTGCGGCTCGACAGGGTATACACGCGCTGGACCAGGCCTTTGCCGAAGCTCGGCTCGCCGAAGATCGTCGCGCGGTCGTGATCTTGCAGCGCGCCCGAGAGAATCTCCGATGCGCTGGCGCTCTTGCCGTTGATCAGCACGGAAACAGGGAACTTATATGGCTTCGCCAGCTTCGGCGCGCGCACTTCCTCCGTCTTCGCGTTCCGCCCCTTGACGCTGAAGACGAGCTGATCGGGCTCGAGAAACAGCGCTGCGGTTTCGAGTGCAGCCTGCACGGATCCGCCCGGATTATTGCGGAGGTCGAGCACCAGGCCCTTTAGAGCGTCTCCGCCCAGAGACTCGATCTTTTCATGCGTCAGCTTGCCGGTGCCGTCGTCGAAGCTGGCGATGCGGACGTAGCCCATTTGGGGCGCGAGAAAGAACGCCCGGTCCACGCTCGGCGTATCCACGAGCTCCGGCTTCAGCGTATATCGCAAAACGCGCGCATTCCCGGGACGGCGGACGTAGACTTGGGCCTCCTGCTGGCGCGCAGCGGCTAACAGCTCCACCAATTGCTCGAAATCGAGGCGTGCCAGTTCATAGCCGTTGATGGCCAGGATCTCGTCCCCCGCGGTGAGCCCGGATTTGGCCGAAGGCGATCCTTCCATCGTCTGCAACACGATCACGCGGCCCGGCAGAACGCTGACGATACTCCCAAAGCCCTTGCTCTCGCTCTTCTGCATCTGCTGCAACTGCTCGAACTGGCCGGGATCGAAGAAGACCGAGTGCGGGTCGAGTGTCTTGAGCATGCCGGGGATCGCTCCCTGATAGAAGGCGGCGTCGGGCGCAACGGGATCGGCGGCCTCGCGATCGGCGATATTGAATACATCGATCAGTTTCTTCAGATCGCGCGCCAGCTGTTCGGCGGGATCGTCCTGCGGTGCGGCGAGAAAAAGGAATAGGGCAAAAATGGGCATGGCTTCAGCGGCTATAGCGCAGCGAGGTCCGGGCCTGGTGGCGCTCTATCGCCAGCTCGATCAGGCGGTCAATCAGGGCGGAGTAGGGAAGGCCGCTCGCCTCCCACATTTTCGGATACATGCTGATCGAGGTGAACCCGGGAATGGTGTTGATCTCGTTGATGAAGAATTTGCCTGTAGCGGATTCCGATAAGAAATCGACGCGCGCCATCCCTTCGCATCCCACCGCGCGGTAACACGCAACAGCGAGGCCCTGAATTTCGCGAGTCTGCTCCGGCGTTACGTCCGCCGGGACGACTGTCTTCGCTTTGTTCAGGATGTACTTGTCTTCGTAATCGTAAAATTCGCGGGAAGGCAGGATCTCGCATGGCACGGAGGCCTTCGGATCCCGGTTTCCGAGGACGGAGCACTCAAATTCGCGGCCGGCGATGCCTCGCTCCACGATGACTTTATGGTCGAATTCTCGCGCCAGCTTCAGGGCAGCGTCCAGTCCGGCGCTCGACTTGACTTTGGAGATTCCCACAGAAGAGCCAAGATTCGCGGGTTTCACGAATACCGGGTATCCGAACGGAACCGCGGGCGCAGCGCCATCTTCGTGTACGATGTAGTCCGCCACTGGCAGCCCAGCGGAGGCGAACAGCCGCTTCATGACGTCCTTATCCATCGACGCCGCCGATGCCAGCACGCCCGCCCCGACGTAAGCCAGGTCGGCAAGCTCCAGCAGACCTTGCACCGTTCCATCCTCGCCGAACGTACCGTGCAGTACCGGAAAGACCACGTCGATACCAGGATTTCCGCCGGGCTCGGGGGAGATGGCGCGAGGCTGCCACCGGCCTTCTTTCGTAATCAGGATGCGCTCCACGTCGTACTTAGCCGGATCCATCGCGCGGATCACGGACTCCGCCGAGTTGAGGGAAACCTCATGCTCCCCCGTCCGGCCGCCGTAGAGAACCGCTATGCGTAACTTGCTCACAATATCCTTTTTCCCATCGCCGACATGACGAGTTCAACTCCCAAGAGCGCGGTGCGGTTCGCTTCGTCCAGCACGGGATTCACTTCGACGATCTCCATCGACGTCAGGTTTCCGCTATCGCAAATCGTTTCCATGGCGAGATGCGCTTCACGGTAGGTGATTCCTCCACGCACCGGTGTCCCCACGCCGGGAGCCTCACTGGGGTCGACGGCATCCATGTCGAAGGAAAGATGGAAGCCAGACGTTCCCTTGGAAACGCGCTCGATGGCTTCTTGAATCACGCTGCGCAGTCCTCGCTCGTCCAGATCGCGCATGGTATAGGCATGGACGCCGGCGGCGCGCACCAACTCGCGCTCCACTTGGTCCACGCTCCTTAAGCCAATGATGGCGACGTTCTCCGCGTCCACCTTTGGCGCGTAGCCTCCCAGATGGCTCAACTCCCGCGGCCCGATGCCGATGGAACAAGCCAGAGGCATGCCGTGGACGTTGCCGCTGGGGCTCGATTGTGGGGTGTTCATATCGGCGTGCGCGTCGATCCAGATGATACCGATCTTATGTCCAAGCTTGCGGTAATGATTCGCGACCCCGGCGATCGTTCCGATGGAAATGGAGTGGTCGCCACCCAGCACTAAAGGCGCTTTCGATTGATCGACGGCCTGCTCCGTCATCTCCATCAGGCGGACGCAAGTGTGAGCGATCTGGGTGAGGTAGCGGGCGTTTTCGTGGCCGACGGGCGAGGCTTCCGGCTGATCGACGCGCACGTTGCCAAGGTCCTCGACCTCATAGCCGAGCGTCGCGAGCTTCTCGTTCAGACTTGCCAGGCGCAGGGCAGACGGCCCCATATCGACACCGCGGCGTCCCGCGCCCAGGTCCATGGGCGCGCCTATGATCGCGATGTGGGATTGCCTCATGAGGGGACCGTCTTTTTATTATCGCGTCCCCGTGGCAACGCACGGCGGCGCCCGCACCTACGGCCTGGTGCGATACAGCATGCGTGGGAAGGCAATTGTTTCGCGGATGTGTTCTAAACCGCACATCCATGCCACGAAGCGCTCCACACCCATCCCGAAGCCGGCATGTGGGACGCTGCCGTAACGCCGCAGGTCCAGATACCAGTTGAACGCCTCTTCCGGCAGCTTGTGCTCGGCCAAGCGCTGCTTCAGCAACTCCAGCGAATGGATGCGCTGGCCTCCGCCAATGATTTCGCCATAGCCTTCCGGCGCGATGAAGTCAACGCCGAGAGCCACTTCGGGCCGATCGTCGGCCGGCTGGAAGTAGAAGGCCTTCACTTTGGTGGGATAGCGGTCCACCATTACCGGGCGATCCATGTCTTCGGTCAGCAGAGTTTCGTCGGTGTTTCCGAAATCGCCTCCCCAGACGATCTCGCTGCCTTTCGATTGCAGCTTCACCACCGCCTCGTCGTAACTCATGCGATGGAATGGCGCCCGAATCGCTTCCAGCTTCGTCACGTCGCGTTCCAGCACCTTCAATTCTTCGCGGCGATGTTCCAGCACCCGGCCGACGACGAATGTCACCAATTCCTCGCCCACGCGCTTGACGTCCTCGAGCGTAGCGTAGGACATTTCGGGCTCGACCATCCAGAACTCGGTCAGATGGCGCCGTGTTTTCGACTTCTCCGCGCGGAACGTTGGCCCAAAACAGTAAGTTTTTCCGAAGGCCGCAGCGGTCGCTTCGTTATATAGCTGGCCTGACTGCGCCAGATACACTTTTTCGTCGTCGAAGTAATCTACCTCGAATAGAGTGGACGTTCCCTCGCATGCGGCGGGTGTGAAAATCGGCGTGTCCACCAAGACAAAGCCATGCGAATCGAAGTAATCGCGGATACCTTTAATCACCTCATGGCGAACGCGGATCGCCGCGTGCTGGCGGCGGCTGCGCAGCCACAGATGGCGGTGGTCCATCAGGAAATCGATGCCATGATCCTTGGGCGTGATCGGATAGGGAGTTTCCTCGGAGACGCGCTGCACGATGGTCGCGCCTTCCACGTCCAGTTCGTAGCCGCCGGGCGCGCGCGACTCCTCGCGAATCTTTCCGCGTACGATCAGCGACGATTCCTGCGTCAGATCCTTCAGCGCCTCGAAAATATCCTCGGGCAGAGCGCTTTTCACGGCCACGCACTGGATGATGCCCGTTCCGTCGCGCAACTGCGGGAAGCAGATCTTTCCGCTGCGGCGAAGATTGTACAGCCAGCCCGCGATTTCCACCGTTTCGCCATTATGGCGGCCAGCATCCGCGACGGTGACGCGCGGGATCGATTGTTCAGAGCTCATTATCGGGTCTCAAATTCTCGAGGCGCTCGAACACTTGTTTCACGGCGTCGAAAGGATTTTCCACATCGGGAAGTTCTTTCAACTCCAGCAGCAGCGGATATTGATCGCCATTCTGCCGCAGCGCATCCATCGCGCGCTGCCAGTCGATCGTTCCACCGTCCGACAGTAACGGGAACAGGTGTGAGTCCTCTTTCCCATTATTGTCATGAATGTGGGTGGAACGGATACGGCTTTTCAGCAGCCGATGGGCGGTTTCCACGCCTTCGCGCATGTGGGCGTGGCCGGTATCGAGGCAGACGTTCAAATGGAGATGCGTTTCCTCAAAGAACATCAAGAGACGCTCGGCGCTCGCCAGCGCATTGGGCGTATTTTCGAGCAGGACCTCCACGCCGCGCTGATGGGCAAAGACGCTCAACTCCTCCAGCGCGGAAAATGCCGCTTCCACTTTGCGCGGATCGTACTCCTCACCCGTAACGCCCAGGTGTTGAATCAGGTAGCGGTAGGGCACGATCTCCGCGACATCGAGCGCACGCTTGATCTCGTCCACGGCTTGAAGCCGTTTGGCCTTCACCGTCTCAGCGATGTTGACGATGGCGTGCGGACCGGAGCGGCCCCACACGTCGTCGCTATACATCGGCGCGTGCAGGGAATGCAGCTTCAGTTGTGAATCCCGAAACCAGTGGCCCAGCTCGACGATCTGCGCGCGGTCCCGATAGTCGAAGTGCTGCCGGGCGCAAAAGATTTCCGCCTGGGGAATGCCCGCATCCCAGATCCGGTCCAGCCAAACCGTGGTCAGCCGGTGGCTAACGAATAAGTGAGTCGAGAGGGCTCGCAGCATCGCGGTCCTAGTAGCCCGCCGCTTTTCCCACCGCGCGCCCGTCGGAGCCGCCCTGGAGCCAGCCTCCGTCGACGACGATCGCCTCCACGCGCGCGATCACCACACCGGGTGCATAGTCCACGTGGAAGCCGCGCTGTTTCAGCAGGTCGACGGTATCGGGCGAAAACCCTTTTTCGAGATACAACGTATCCGGCTGCCACTGATGATGGAATCGCGGCGCATCCACCGCGTCCTGCGCGTTCATGCCGAAGTCGGCGACGTTCAAGAAGACCTCCGTTACCGCGGTGATGATGCGCGAGCCGCCCGGCGCGCCCACCGTCATGAACAATTTGCCGTCCCGCAGGACAATCGTCGGCGTCATCGCCGACAGAGGACGCTTGCCCGGACGAATCGTATTGCTCTCGCCTTGTACCAGGCCGAACATATTTGCCGCGCCCGGCTTCGCCGCGAAATCGTCCATTTCGTTGTTCAGCAGAAACCCGAGCCCCGGCACCGTGATGCCATTGCCGTATCCTCCATTTAGCGTATAGGTGACGGCCACCGCGTTGCCATCGGCGTCGACCACGGAGAAATGAGTCGTCTCCGTGCCTTCGGCACCGGCGGGCTTGCCAGGCTTTACCTGATCGCTCGGTGTGGCGTGATCGCGATCGATCGATGCAGCACGCTTCTTGATATAGGAGGGATCAAGAAGGCCCATGATCGGAACCTTGAAGAAGTCCGGATCACCGAAATACTCGCTCCGGTCGGCATAGAAGAGCTGCATGGCGGAGGCGACGTAGTTGATGCTGGCGGCCGAGCCGAACCCGGTCTTCTCATAATTCGAGCCTTCGAGCATCCCCAGAATTTGCAGCATCCCGATGCCCCCGGAACTGGGCGGCGGAGCGGTAATGATCTCGTAGTTCTTGTATTTCCCCGTCAAAGGCTTGCGCTCGACGGCTTTGTAATCCTTCAAGTCGGCCAGTGTGATCAGGCCGCCGTTTTTCGCCATTTCGGCGGCGAACTTCTGAGCAGTCTCGCCTTCATAAAACTCGTCCGCGCCGTTCTTGGCCACGCGCGACAGAGTCGCCGCCAACTCCGGCTGCTTCAGGATCTCGTCGACATCGTAAAAGGCGCCGTCTTTCTGAAAAATGTGCTTCGATTCGGGAGACCTGGCCAGGCTGCGCGAATGCAGCGATTCGGCCAGCGAATAGCTGACTGGGAATCCTTTGGAAGCCAGCTCAATCGCCGGCGTCATGACCTCCGCCCATTTCTTTTTCCCGAATTTCGAGAGAGCCATCTCGAACCCGCGCACGCTGCCTGGCACGCCGGACGATTTCCAGCCCTCGATGCTTTCTCGCGTCGGTTTACCGTCTTTATCCAGGTACATTTCGCGGAATGCCTTGCCTGGCGCTCGCTCGCGGAAATCGATGAACGTAGTGCGGCCGTCCGCCATGCGGATGATCATGAATCCTCCGCCGCCGATGTTGCCCGCGAACGGATGCGTCACGGCCAGCGCGAATCCGATCGCTACCGCTGCGTCTATTGCGTTGCCGCCACTCTTCAACATCGCCACGCCGACGTCCGTGGCCAGTCCTTCCTGCGCCACCACCATGGCGTGCCGGGCCCGAACCGGCTGCCGCGCGCCGATTTCCAGCGCGGTAAAGGAGGACAGGACAATACAAGCTACGACGCGACGCATATCGCACGATTGTAACTCCTCACAGGCGAGCGGTGGCGTTACAGTAGAGTCAGAAGGTCGATGAGGATTCTTCCTTACATCCTGACCGCGGCGGTCGCCTTCGCCGCTAAGCCAACTCAGTCCGTTTCCATCAAGTCTTCGCAGCTTGAAGTCGTGCTCGACCCGCTGAAAGGCTTGCCGGTCGAATACCGCCTTGGCTCGAAGGCGACGATGCGCGGAGGCGTGTCGAGCGAAGTCACGGTCACCATCTTTCGCTCGAATCCGCCGCGCTATACGAACTACGCGGTGCGCCCAGAAGTGATCCGCGCCACCAAATCGCACGCCGATTTTCAGTTCATCGTGCGTGAAAAAGGTGCGCCCATGGCGTCGTTCATGGTGCGCTACGATCTCACCGGCGCGGAGTTGGACGTCTCGCTGGAGGCTGTTCTCGAGGAGGCTGGCTTTGAATTAATGGATGTCGGCCTAGCCGATTTGGCCGAGGTTTCCGACCAGGATGCGAGCGCATGGCTCTCGCACGGCGAAGGCGGAGGCACGCTCGCCTGGCTGAAGACGGCCAAGGACGGCCATATCGGCCCCACACCGACGCTTCCCATCGTCATGATCGGCGCGAATCGGATGCTGTGCGTGGAGGAAGTGCTGTCGCCGTCCGACACCGCGGCGCTCGCGGTGGAGCATCATCAGGCCCGGCTTGGAACCGTAAAGGTGTGGCGCGTGAAGGGCGAATCAGCGAACCGGTTGATCGGCGGGCGGCCGCTTTGCCGCCTCGATTTCTCCGGTGATGTCGATCGCAACGGTTCGGTGGACTGGCTGGATGGAGCCAAGCTGGTCCGCTCCCGGATGCCGCAGATTCCCAGCCATGAGTTGGACGACAAGGTGATGTACGCGGTAGCGGCCGGAGCGGACGCAGCCAAAATCGAGCGGAGCGTCAAGATGCTCACCGGCGGCGCGCCGCTGTCGACGCTGGCGTTGCCCGGCGATCTGCGCTATGCCTCGATTGGAAAATTCGCCGCCACCGCCCACGGTCCCTCGGGCGAAATCTCGCCTTTTGGAGGCGAGGCGATCCCTCTGACGGCCGCGATCTACCGCAAGTCTGCCATCTGGGGCCTGCGCGGCGAGGAGTGGAAAAAGCAGCCGGAACTGAACAGTTTCTTTTACAACGGGCGCGATATTCCGGTGCTCGGCGGCGACGATTGGGAGCGCCAATTCGCCGCGTTTTATTACGGCATCCTGGTCCCCTGGTATCAGGTTCACGACCGCAACATCGAAGCCTACCTGCGCGACGGCGACCGCACGGTGCTGAGCCTCGAAGGCAATTCGCGCATCGACCTGGATTGGAAGACGGATCAGTATTCGATCGCGGTTGCAGGCGTCGAGATCGCGCGCGATGGAGATACCGTCTGCCCCATAGGCCAGGATCGCGTGGCGTTTTATTCCCACGCGGCGAAGACCTTCAGCGCGCCGATCCCGGACGGGTGGGACGCGAACGCGGTCGTCGCGATGACGTTATTCGCCGATAAACCCGAACGCACGCCGGTATCCACGCGTGACGGGAAACTAACCGTCAGCGTCCAACCGGAGCGTCCGGTGATGGTTTATCGCGATGCGCAGGCTGTGCCGCGGTAGAAAAAGAGTCTGCGCCCTTTCCCTAAGATGGTGGCTGAACGATCAAGCCAGACGAATCGCGCTCCTAAATCTCGATCCTTTTCGACCTGTGGCCCTTCAGATACCAGCACGGCGTAAAGCCAAAATGCGGCAGCACCGAGGCGACGCAGCCTTGCATCTCCGGCGGTACTCCGTAATCGAACTCCGTTTTGCCGTTCTTTTGATGGATGGCGTAATACGGCTGAACCTGCACGGACCCGAGCGGCCTGCTCTTGGCGACCGCGAAGTCTCCCGCGTAGAATGCCGCGCACGCCAATATCAACCCTACCGCGATACGGATCATCTTTTTTAGCTTACCGCGCCGGGAACTTTTCCCCCTGTGACGGAATCTGTAGGGAGTAGGCGTCCCATGGCGTCATTTGGTAGGGCCCTGTTCGCTTCATTCTGCCTTCAGACGGCCGCTTTGGCGGGGTATGCGAATCATCCCGCCGTGGCGGAGATCCTCTGCGTGGCGGCCGGGATTTCCATGATCCTAGGCGTCCAGGCGGCGGGCGGGGGCATCGACCCGCGCACGCAGAGGCGGCTGCGCGACGCGCTGGTGACGTTCATGCTGGTCGGCGGAGTGCTGCGGCTGATCTTCGCCATTTGGCCCTTCGGGGGAAACGGAGTGGTTCCCTCCGCGAATCCCGAAGCCGCTTCGAACAGCGAATCGCCGACGCAGAAGGAAACCGATGCGGCCACCGACCGGGGCGGCGGCGATCACACGGGCGTGATCCTGTTGACCGAGCCGCAACCGATCATCGCGCTGGTTCCTCCGCTGCCTTCGATGACCGCCAATCTGTTTGACTCCAAACATCCAAATCCTTTGTCGATTCCGTTTTACGGCGCCTACTGGTTTTTCAAGTTTCCGGACAGCCAGCCGCCCCTCAGCTCGTACGTGACGCACGGAACGCCTGTGCAGATGTCGTTTCGCGCGCCGGACCGTCGTCCCCTGCTGATGGAGGCCCATCAGAACCTCGGCAAGTTGATCAGCCTGGAATGCTGCCGCGAGATCCGCATCGAGATTCGCAACGCGGACCCGTTTCCGGGAACCGTGTGGGTGGAGCTGGTGCTCATCGATACAATCGATACAAGGGAAGGGCAGCAAGCCTCGCTGTCCCTCGGCCGCACGCCGGTGACGTCCGCGCCGGAGCCGGATGCGGCGAGTCCGCCGATGAAGGAGACGCTTACGTTTCCCATTCCCGCGCATCCCTCCATCAAACGCTTCGACGAACTGGCGATCCGGTTCCCGCGCCAGCGCACGCGTGCGGACCGCAGCGCCAAAATCGCCATCGAGCGGTTCGTGCTGGTGCCGAGGGCTTAGTTGTATAGAATGAAATCGACATGGGTGCCCGTCTTACCCGCCGCGGTTTTTTGCTCACGGCTCCCGCCTGCCCGGCTTTGACCTTCGGTGTCCCGTCCGCTCCTCCGGCTCCCTACGGCGCGCTGCCCTCGAAACGCCAGCTGGCTTGGCATGAACTGGAGTTGTACGCGTTCCTGCACTTCACCGTGAACACGTTCACCGACAAGGAATGGGGCTATGGCGACGAGGACCCGTCGGTGTTCGCTCCGACGCAGTTCGACCCCGACGCGATCGTATCCGCGCTGAAGGCTGGAGGGATGCGCCAGGTGATCCTTACCTGCAAGCATCACGACGGTTTTTGCCTATGGCCGACCAAGACAACCGGGCATCACGTCCAGAAAGGCGACATCGTCAAAGCAATCAGCGATGCCGCGCGTCGCCAGGGCCTGAAGTTCGGTATATATCTTTCGCCCTGGGATCGCAACAACGCTACGTACGGCACGCCGGCGTATGTCGACATTTATCGCGCGCAACTGCGCGAGTTGCTTACGCTCTACGGCCCGATTCATGAGGTCTGGCACGACGGTGCCAACGGGGGCGACGGCTACTACGGCGGCGCGCGCGAAAAGCGCGTGATCGACAAGCTGGCGTATTACGATTGGCCGAAGACCTGGGACCTGGTCCGCTCTCTCGCGCCCGACGCGGTGATCTTCAGCGACGTCGGTCCCGATCTTCGATGGGTCGGCAATGAAAAGGGCTACGCCGACGATATGTGTTGGGAAGCGTACGATCCGGTCGGCCCCAATGGCGGCGCGCCCGCGCCCGGCTTCACGCGCGACAAAGACGGCCAAGTGGGCACGCGGAACGGCTCGCATTGGATGCCTCCGGAATGCGACGTTTCGATTCGCCCCGGCTGGTTCTGGCACGAAGCTGAGAACGATAAGGTGAAGACGCCGCGCCAGTTGATGGACCTGTATTACCGCTCGGTAGGCCGCGGAGGCAGCCTGCTGTTGAACGTGCCTCCGGACCGCCGCGGCCTGCTGCACGAAAACGATGTGGCATCGCTGCGCGATTTTGGCATTATGGTGCGCGACACGTTCGCGCACAATCTGGCCGCGAACGCCAAAATCAAGGCGTCGAATACGCGCAAGGGATTCGGCACCGAGAATCTGCTCCACGGCGATCGCTACACCTATTGGGCCACCGACGACGGCGTCACCACGGCCGATGTGGAATTCCACCTGCCGGAGGAAACAACGTTCAACGTTGTGCGCCTGCGCGAGAATATTCAGCTGGGCCAGCGCGTCGATGCGTTCGAGCTGTACCGCTTCGCCTTCGGCAAATGGGAGATGTTCGCGCGCGAGGCTAGCATCGGAGCCTGCCGCCTGGTTCGCACGAAAAACCCCGTGACCACACAGCGCGTGCGGCTGCGCATCGCGCAAGCAATGGCCTGCCCGGCGCTCTCCGATTTCGGTCTGTTTTTCGAGGCGAGCTAAGTGAAAACCAACGCCGTGCGGCTGCTCGACGCCGCGAAGATTCCTTATACTTTGCATGAATATGAAGTCGATCCGGAGGATCTTTCGGCGGAAACCGTCGCCCAAAAAGTGAATCTGCCTCTGGAGCAGGTGTTCAAGACCCTGGTGATGCGCGGCGACCGCAACGGCGTCTGCCTTGCCGTGGTCCCTGGCAATACGGTCGTTGATGAGAAGGCGCTCGCGCGTCTGACCGGAGATCGCCGGGTGGAGATGGTGCCGCTCAAGGAGGTGCAGGCCCTCACCGGCTATATCCGCGGCGGCGTGACGGCGCTGGCGGGCAAACGCGATTATCCCGTGTATATCGACGAAACAGCGGAGTTGTTCGACCTGATCTCCGTTTCGGCCGGTATGCGCGGCTTGCAGATTTTCCTTTCGCCCGCCGACTACATCCGAATCACAAAAGGGACCATCAGTGCGATCGGCCGTTAGCGCGCTGGCGCTGCGGCGTTTTGAGAACGTGTTGTTAAGGTCGGCGGTCAGTCGAGAGTTCACGCCAAGCCGCAAAGACGCCAATTGGCGTCTTTGCGTGAATATGCTGCCGCTGTACAATAAACCAAATGTTCAAGACCCTTTTCCTGTCGGCCCTTCTGGCGATTTCTCTTCACGCTCAAGGACGAGGCGGCGGAGGCAGCGCGCAGACGCCTGCCCGCATTCCTCCCATCGAGGAGCGCGTCAACGGCATGCAGAAGCTCGACGGCTACTTCCCGGTTTATTGGGATGACCGTACGGGAAGTCTGTTCCTGGAAATCTCACGCTTTCATGACGATTTTCTTTTGGCGAACGGGCTCGCCGCCGGCCTCGGATCGAACGACATCGGTCTCGACCGCGGTATGGGCGGCCAGGGACGCCTTGTGTACTTTCAGAAGGTCGGCCCGAGGGTGTTCTTAGTCCAACCGCAGGAGTCTTTCCGCTCCTCGAGCACCAATCCAGCCGAGCGCAAGTCGGTCGAAGACTCCTTCGCCAAATCGATTCTGTGGGGATTCGCGGTCGCCGCGGAGAGCAGCGGGCACGTGCTCGTCGATGCGACCGATTTTTTCCTGCGCGACGGCATGGGCGCGGGCGCAGCTCTCCGTCCGGGCACATATCGCGTGGATCGCACGCGTAGCGCGTTTTATGTGGAGCGCACGAAGTCGTTCCCGAAGAACACGGAGATTGAGGTGACGTTGACCTTCGCCAATGAAGCAGCCGGAGGAGGCCGCGGCGGCGGTGGACCGGCCGGCGGACCTCCTGCGATTGGCGCGTCTGCGCCGGCGGGCGGAGGCGGAGGACGCGGAGGAGGGCTCTTCTCCGGGTCGGTCGCCAGCGTGACGCCTTCGGCCGATTCCGTCACTCTACGCGAGCATTACTCGCTGGTGGAGCTGCCCGACAACAACTACACGCCTCGTGAGGACGATCCGCGCGCCGGCTACGGCGGCCTGCAGTACGTCGACTACAGTGTGCCCATCGGGGAGCCGATGATGAAGCGCTACATCCGCCGCCATCGACTCGTCAAGAAAGACCCCAACGCCGAAATGAGCGAGCCGGTTAAACCCATCGAATACTGGGTGGATCCGGGTGCGCCTGAGGACATTAAGCAAGCACTGCTCGAGGGCGCGAGCTGGTGGAACCAGGCCTTTGAGGCCGCCGGGTTCCGCGACGGATTCAAGGTCGCCGTGCTGCCCGAAGGCGCCGACCCCATGGATATCCGCTACAACATGATTAACTGGGTGCACCGCTCGACGCGCGGTTGGAGCACCGGAGGTTCCATCGCCGATCCTCGCACAGGCGAGATCATTAAAGGCACCGTTACACTCGGCTCCTTGCGCGATCGCCAGGATTACCTGATCTTCGAAGGGCTGCTGTCGCCGTACGTTGTGGGCAATGAGCGGCCGGAGATTCTTTATCAAACCGCGCTGGCGCGCATCCGGCAGCTTGCCGCACATGAGGTGGGCCACACGCTTGGCCTGGGCCACAATTACTACGACAGCGAGAAGGGCTGGATCTCGGTGATGGATTATCCGCATCCGCTGGAGGAGCTGAAATCCGACGGAACCATTGATCTGTCCAACGCGTACCAGGCCCATATCGGCGACTGGGACAAAGTGACCATCAACTACGGTTATCGCCAATTGCCCGTGGGCGACGAAAAGGCCGCGCTGACGCGCATCCTGGATGACGCCTGGGCGCAGGACCTCCGCTACATGACCAACCAGGATACCGACGCGCATCCCAAGGTCGACCAGTGGTCCAACGGCGTCAATCAGGCCGATGAGCTGAACCGGATCATGAAGATTCGCCGCGCCGCGCTGGATCGGTTGGGCGAGCACACCATCCGCAACGGTGCGCCGATGGCCACCATTGAGGAACCGCTCGTTCCGATCTTCCTGTATCACCGCTATTCGGTGGAATCGGCGGCGTCGATGGTGGCGGGCATCGATTATATTTACGCCATACGCGGTGACAAGCGGACGGCGCAGAAATGGGAATCAGCCGTGAATCAGCGCAAGGCGCTCGACGCGCTGGTCGCGACGCTGAAGCCTTCCGAGTTAACCGTTCCCAAGCAGGTTCTTGATGGGATTACGCCGCGTCCTCCCGGCTTCGGTCGCCATCGCGAGCTGTTTCCGCGTACGACCGGCGACGGTTTCGATCCCCTCAGCCCGGCCACCGTGGCGGCGGACACGACGGTCGGCTTCGTCCTCGAATTCGCCCGCTCCGCGCGCATGGTGGCGCAGCACGCCCTCAATCCTTCGCTGCCGGGACTCGAAGAAGTGGTTGATCGCTTTACGAAGGCTGTCTTTGATGCACCTGTAGCCTCGACGTATGAGGCTGAAGTTCGCCGCGCCGAGGAGCGTGTGCTGGTAGACCGCGTCATATGGCTCGCGCAGGCCGCGCCGAACAGCCAGGTCCGCGCCATCGCCACTCTAAAGCTGACCAAACTCGCCACGAGGCTCAAGGGCACTGCAGCCACGAATGAGTCGGAAGCGGCGCAAAACGCCCTGCTCGCTGCCGATATCAAGCGCTTCCTGGATCGCTCGGGTGAGGTCGCAAAGATGATGCCGACCGAGGCCGCTCCGCCCGGCGCTCCCATTGGGGGAGACACGGGCATGGATTTCCTCTCGCCGGTGCCGCAATGCACCTGGAGCGATGCGAATCCGGAGCGCCTGTTCTGGTTGAGTCTGCCGCCGATGTAGGTGTGGCCAATCTGGCGGCTGGTGCGCGAAGGAATTCGTGTTGGGCGGTCGCTGGCGGAGGCCCCCTAGCCCCAAGCCTGGGGCTAGGGCGCGTTCCCCGTTACCCACATCTCCGACGCCAGCAGTCCTCCCAGCGCAGTCTGATCTTTTTCCATACGGTACCCGAGCGATTCGAGCATTCTTCGATGATCCGGCAGCGTGCGCGTCCGCAGGTTCGTGGTCCATCGGAAGAAAACATAGAGTCCACGCAGCACCGGCCAGGACCAGCGCGTGTTGCGAAACTCCGAAACCAGCCAGCTCTTCGTACGGATCCGGCCGAGCATCGAGCGCAGTTCGTCTTCCTCAAAGCAATCGAAGAAGAAGTGCGCGACGGCCAGGTCGTAATCTTCCGGGAAATCGAATTCGCGCGCATCGGCGACGTGAAATATGACGCCGCCGGCGCGAGCTTTTGCCAGTTCCACCATCTTCTCGCTCACATCTACCGCATCCACGCGAGCCCTTGGATGAAGCGCGGTGAAAACTTGCAAGAATCGGCTATCGCCGTCGCCCAGCACAAGCACGCGCTGCGGGTCGCCCAATTCGAACAGGAATGCTTCGCGCCGGCGACGCAATGATCCTCCGAAGGCCGCGTATTCGAGCCATCGGTACCAATGAGCGATGCGGTCGCAGTTCAAAAGCGGAGTCCGGCTACCGGCAGCAAGAAGACGGGGCTTAACAGCGCGACGTCGGCCAGCACGCGCAGGGCATCGCGCGAAAAATGCTGCCGCGCGCGATCGAGCAGGACAAAACACAGCGCGCTCGCCGACACGGCTACGCCCAGGATCGGCCGGCCGGAAAACACCAGAGGCACCGCGCCTGCCGCCACCACCGCCGCCGCGCCGGCGACAGGCCATCGTGATTCGGATTCCCAGCGCTCGATCGCGACGCAGTTGATCCAGCACAGGCAGGAAAACAGCGCGATCGCGGCGACGTCCACGGGCGCGCGCACGTTCGGCCAGGCTGAAATCGTCGCGCCGAGCGCGAACAGCACGGCGACGGCGGCCTCCTTCGTCTTGTGCAGCGAGCCGAGGTGCAGCAGCGCGAAATACACGACGACGGCCACACTCAGCGCGCAGCCGTGGAGCAGCATTTCGCGATTCAGGCGCGTCCAGGCGAGCGCCAATCCCACTGCCAGCGCGAGGATCCACAACGGTAGCAGAGCCCGCCAATAGCGCCGGTAAAATTCATGCCTGGGACGCGAGCCTGCCCCGGTAATGGAATCGATCGTCCGGTCCGCCGCGTAAATCAGCCACACCGCGAGCACGAGCAGTATGGACGGCAGCGGGTCTACCGGAACATGGAAGCAGCGGGCGAAGAGAATCTGCCAGAGCAGAGCCACGATGGGTGCGTCGAGGCTCAACAGATTCGGCCACAGCCAGGGTCGGTCCACGTCTTTATTATGCGGTCTGATTCCAACTCCGCAGGACGCGCGTATCGCGCTCATAGCCGAGCACGCTGATCGACCCGGTGGACAGCGCGAAGCAGCGGCCCATCCGCGGGTCGACTTGCAGCCAGCAGGCGGCCAGGACGCGCAGCATATGGCCGTGTCCGAAGATCGCCACGTCGCCATCCGGCGCGGCATCGATCGCTGCATGGATCACGGCGCGAGCCCGTTCCGCCACCTGGTCAATCGTTTCCCCGCCCGGAGGCGCGGCGGTCCAGACGGTCCAACCGGGGGCCGTTTTCTGAATTTCGGGCGTGGTGAGGCCTTCATATTTGCCGTAGTTCCACTCGCATAGGTCGGCGGTGACGATTGCTCCCTCCGCATATCCGGAAAGGCGGCAGGTCTCCAGCGCGCGGGCCATCGGGCTCGAGTAGACGGCTGAGAACTTCCGTCCCGCCAATCGCTTGCCGACCTCAGCCGCCGTCCGTTCGCCTTCGGCGGTCAGCGCCAGATCGGTGGTGGACGTATGCTGGCCGGAGATCGACCATGCAGTTTCGCCGTGCCGCAGCAGCCAGAGTGAGGATGCCATAAGGTTACTTTAGCGGAACACTGCGCCTCCTTCCGGCGTTATAGTAGATGAAACCGGAGGCAAAATATGTCGCTTCGCGACTTTATCGCCAAGCAGTGGATAGACGTCATCCAATGGACCGAATCCGAGGAAGGCGTTCTGGCGTACCGCTACCCGATGCAGGACCTGGAGATTCAGAACGGGGGTAGTCTCACCGTTCGCGAATCCCAGCTGGCGGCATTCGTCAATGAAGGCAGGGTGGCCGATATTTTCGGGCCGGGCATGTACAAGCTCACCACGCAGACCCTGCCCATTCTCACGTACCTGATGAACTGGGACAAGAAATTCCAGTCCCCGTTCAAAAGCGACGTGTACTTCTTCTCGACGCGCATCCAGACCGACCAGCGCTGGGGCACCGCGACGCCGATCACCATCCGCGACAAGGACTTCGGCATGGTACGGCTGCGCGGCTATGGAATTTATTCCTGGCACATCGCCGACGCCAAGGCATTCCACACCAAAATCAGCGGCACGCGCGAGATCTATCATGTGGCGGATCTCGAAGGTCAGCTGCGCAACACCATCATCGGACGGATGACTAACACGTTCGCCGAAAGCCAGGTGCCTTTCCTCGACATGGCCGCGAACCAGACGCTGCTGGGCGACAAGATCGCCGAGGGCCTGAAGCCGATGTTCGCTGATCTCGGGCTGGCGCTCGACAGCTTCGTCGTCGAGAATCTTTCGCTGCCTGAGGAGCTGCAGAAGATGCTGGATACGCGCGTCGGCATGAACATGCTGGGCGACATGAACAAGTACACGCAGTTTCAGGTGGCCAATTCGCTGCCAATCGCCGCGGCGAATGAAGGCGGCGGGCTGGCGGGCATCGGCGCTGGACTCGGCGCGGGGCTCACGATGGCTAACGTGATGACAAACGCTTTGCGACCGGGCGAGGCTCCTCCCCCGGCAGGTCCAGCTCCTGCCGCGCCTGCTCCCGCGGCTCCGGCTGCAGGTGGTGGGGGCGCTCCTGTCGCTGCCGCGGACACGAAGTTCTGCTCGAATTGCGGCAACAAAATCGCCAGGGCGGCGAAATTCTGCCCGGAATGCGGGACTGCGCAAGCCTAAACACGTGATCCCTAACGGCTGCGAATGGATCGTGGAAGCGCACGCCTGCGATGCGGCTTCGGTCGCGGATTTGCAGGCGCTGCGCACGTTATTCGAACGCCTGATCCAGGAGATGGATCTCCATCCCATCGGCGAAACGATGTGGCACCAGTTTCCCGGCGGAGGCATCACCGGCCTCGCGCTGCTTCAGGAATCCCACATCGCCTGCCACACTTTCCCGGAACACCGCTCATTGTGCTTGAATGTATTCTGTTGTAAGCCTCGCCCGGATTGGGATTTTGGCGAGGCCCTGAGACGGGAATTCGGAGCGAAATCGGTCGAAGTGCGGCGCCTGGACCGGCCATATTCATGAGTTCACCTCAAACCAACTGCCCCAGTTGTGGAGCGCCCGTCCAGTTCCGATGGTCGAGCGCGGTGCAGACCGTGTGCCCGTTCTGCCACTCGATTCTGGTGCGGACGGACGTGGCGATTCAGAACGTGGGCAAGGTGGGCGACCTGCCTCCCGATCCGTCGCCTATCCAGTTGATGACCTCAGGGACGTATAACAACAAACATTTCGACGTCATTGGGCGGATCATCTACGAATACGAGAACGGCGGCTGGAATGAGTGGCACATCGTGTTTGCCGACGGCCAGAGCGGCTGGCTGTCGGATGCGCAGCTGCAATACGCCGTCTCATTCCTTGTTTCGGGCGTTCCCCTGCCCACCGAACAGCAGGTCACGCGCGGCCAGCATTTCCGGTTCTCGAATATCGACTTCGAAGTCTCGACCGTGACCATCGCCAACTACAAGGGCGTGGAGGGCGAACTACCGTTTCCCTTTTACGGCAAGACGAGCATGATGTTCGCCGACCTGCGTACGCGCGGCGATGACTTCGCCACGCTCGATTTCAGCGATCAATCCGCGCCTCTGCTGTTTGTCGGTAAGACGGTTCCGTTTGAGGTGCTGCAGTTGAAGAATATGCGGCAGTTCGAGGGGTGGTCATGATTCAGACGTGGCGCACGCACTCATGCGTGCCGTGTCGAGACTCATCTCGACACGTTTTGGGGTCGTCCACAGGCGTCCACCCGAGTGTGGACGCGGCACGCATGAGCGCGTACGCCACAAGGGGCCGCTAAATGTCCTCCCCGCTCGTCGCTCCTCCTGTCGCCAGAGCCAAGGCGATGTACTGCCCGAATTGCGGCGGTCCGGTGGAACTTCGGGGCTTCGGGCGCGCGCTGACGGTTGTTTGCCCGCAATGCCTGAGCGTCCTGGACGCCTCGTCGCCTCTGCTGAAGATTGTTCAAGACGCTCAGGATGCCCAGTCGCGCCGCACGCCGCAGATTCCTTTGGGCACGCGCGGGAAATGGGCCGGCGCGACCTGGGAGTGCATCGGATTCCAGACTCGCGGCGTGGAAGACGAGGGGGTCATTTACGAGTGGGAAGAGTATCTGCTCTTTAATCCGTATAAAGGTTTCCGCTACCTGACCTGTTATCAAGGCCATTGGAATTTCGTGACGCCCGTGGAGTCCTTGCCGGAGCGCCGAGCCGCGGGCGCGCGTCCGGCAGTGTATTTTGAAGGCAATCTGTACCGGCACTTTTCCGGAGGCATGGCGCGAACGGTGTTCGTGCTGGGCGAATTTCCCTGGCGGGTGATGGCGGGCGACGAGGTGCTCTCCGACGACTTTATCCATCCGCCCTTCGTGCTTTCCTCGGAAACCACGAACGACGAAGTCACATGGTCCAAGGGCGAATACACCCCGGGTGCCGATAGCTGGAGAGCCTTCGGGCTCCCGGGAAGCGCTCCGCGAGCGCAGGGCGTGTACTTGAACCAGCCATCTCCGCACGCCGGCAAAGTTGGCGGCTCGTGGGGACTCTTCCTGCTGATGGAGTTCGCGCTGCTCGTCATCGCGATTATGTTCGGCATCGTCAGCCGCAACGAAACGGTGCTGGACGAGCACTACAAGTACTCGACCGCTGATCGCGGCGAGCCTTCGTTCGTTACCAAAGTGTTCGAAATCAGCGGCCGCACCGCCAACGCGGAACTGACCATCAACACGAACCTGATCAATAACTGGGCATATTTCAACCTCGCCCTGATCAATGAGGCTACGGGCGACGCGTTCGATTTTGGGCGCGAAGTGAGCTATTACACGGGAGTCGATAGCGACGGGACATGGACTGAGGGCGGCCAGTCTTCCAAGGCCACAATTCCTCACGTACCGCCTGGGCGCTATTATCTACGCGTCGAGCCGGAGATGGAAGGCTCGGAACAACCGCCGGCCACCTCCGCGCCGTTGGCCAAGCCTTCCACCACCCCATCACCACCGACGCAGCCAACAACGACACAGCCAAGAACGACGCAGCGGCGCCTGCCGCCGGTAAAGAGCAACACGGTCTATTACGAAATCATTCTGAAGCACGATGTCCCCGGCTACGGATGGTTCTGGGTGGCGGGCCTGCTGCTGCTGATCCCGCCGATTTTCTCGACCATCCGCTCGGCCGCGTTTGAAACCCGGCGCTGGGCCACCAGCGATTATCCGCCATCCTCTGGCGGAGGAGGAGACTGACTCGAATGCGCTATGCTGGCTACCTGATCTACAGCATGATGATGCTCACCACCGCGACCTGGGCCGAGTACAGAGGTTGGACGATGACGAGCGTCAATCAGTTGAAGAATGTGCCCAAAACGGTGCGTGACAATCCGGGCGCGTACCGGTCCCACTATGCGTTTTACCCTCGCTACGTCGGAGGAAAGTGACCTATGGTTGAATTTCACCCTGGCAATCTGCTCAATGCCCTGATCTACGCGATTCTTGGCATTATTATCTTCATTTTCTGCTTCGTCATCCTCGACAAGATGACGCCGTATCACCTGTGGCGGGAAATTGTGGAGGATAAGAACATCGCATTGGCGATCCTGCTCGGCGCGATCTCGCTGGGTATGTGCATCATCATCGCCGCGGCGGTGCACTAGACGCCAGGCGCTTCGCGCCGGGCGCCAGCAAATCTTCATGCGAACATCCTCCGTCTCCGGCCTGGCGCCTGACGCCCGGCGCGTGGCGCTTTTCCTTTCAGTCCTCCTCATCGCGGCCTGCGGGCTCATTTATGAGCTCATCGCGGGAACGCTCGCCAGCTATCTGCTCGGCGATAGCGTGCTGCAGTTCTCTACGATCATCGGTACCTATTTATTCGCCATGGGCCTTGGCAGCGCGGCGTCGCGATACCTGGAAGGTTCGCTGGTTGCCTGGTTCGTGCAGATCGAGCTGCTGGTGGGTGTGGTGGGCGGTTTTTCGTCGTCGGCGTTGTTTCTCGCCTTCGCGTACACGCACAGCTTCCGTTTGTGCCTGTATTTATTGGTGGTTGCCGTCGGCGTTCTGGTGGGCTTGGAAATTCCTCTGCTGATGAGGATTCTGGAAGGGCGCTTCACGTTCGGCGATCTGGTCTCGCACGTTCTGACGTTCGATTATCTGGGCGCTTTGGCGGCGTCAATCGCGTTTCCTCTCTGGTTGGTGCCAAAACTGGGCTTAGTGCGGTCGGCCATTCTGTTCGGGATCATCAATGCGGCGGTTGCGCTGTGGTCGACGTTCTTATTCCGCGACCAGTTACGTACCGTCTGGCGCGTTCGCGCATCGTGCATCGCGGTTCTTCTGCTGCTGGGTGGCGGGATGTATTTTTCCAACTGGATTTCGGCGACGGCCGACAACCAGCTATACGCCGACGAGATCATCTTCGAGCGCAACACGCGTTACCAACGCATCGTGGTGACGAAGTGGAAGGACGATCTGCGGCTATTCTTGAGCTCGCACCTGCAATTTTCCTCTCGTGACGAGTACCGCTATCACGAGGCGCTGGTGCACCCTGGGTTGGCGTCCCTTCCCGATGCGCACCGCGCGCTGGTGCTGGGGGGCGGAGACGGCCTAGCGGTGCGGGAGCTGCTGAAATACCCGAATCTTGAAAGCATCACGCTGGTGGATCTCGATCCGGAGATGACGAAATTATTCACCGAGCATCCCCTGCTAGCGCCCTTGAATGACTATTCCTTTCGTGCGCCGCGCGTCCACGTGATCAACGCTGACGCATTTCCGTGGCTCGATGAAAACAAGGGGACCTGGGATTTTATTGTGGTGGATTTTCCCGATCCGACCAATTACTCGCTTGGCAAGCTGTATACCAGCGCCTTTTACAGGCTGCTGAAGCGTCATGTTGCGCAAGGGGGATTCGTGGTTGTCCAAAGCACTTCCCCCATGTTCGCCCGCCAATCGTATTGGTGCATCGTCGATACGCTGAAGCAGGCTGGGTTTGAAACGTGGCCGTATCATGTCTACGTTCCCAGCTTCGGGGAGTGGGGGTTCACGCTGGCCTCGGCTTCGGGAAGCTCCTGGTCACCGCCCACTCGACTGCCCGAGGGGCTGCGCTTCCTCACCGTGGGGACCGTTCCGGAACTCTTCCACTTCCCCGCAGACATGACCCCGGTCGAGGCCGAGGTCAATCGTCTGAACGATCAGGTTCTGGTGCGATACTACGAGCGCGACTGGAAAGACATCGCGCGCTGATTTACTCGGCGGCGGTGGTTAACTCAAAGCCCAGTTCCTGCCCTTCAAGCCAGATCGTGTCGACCTGATATGCGTCGCCTTCCTTCTTGAGTACGACCTTCGATTTATCAGCCGGCTTCCGCGCGGCGACGGTCATCACGGTGACAAACGCGCTGGGGCCTTTCTTGTTGTCCGAGCGGATTTCGAGTACGGAATTGGTCAATTCCGTAATGGAATAAGTGCCGGCGGGTAGGGAAATATTGCCCACCTTCGCATCCACCGGGAACTTCACTTTCATTGATTCCAGCGACTGCGCCGAAGCCGCGCTCGCGAGTCCAATCGCCATGCCAAGGCAGGCTACCGCCACAAACATACCCTTTTTCATTGTCCTGTCTCCTTAAATTGTTTTGTTTAATTCCGCTGTATTGAACTTGTTTTCTGTGTTCCTCAGCGTCTCTGACTGTACAAACGCGAAAAGGCCAGTCGATGTTACCCGGCTTAAGAAAGCTTTACAAAAACGCCTGGCTCGAGAAACCGCGCAACAAACTTCAGCTCCGCCGCGTCTTTCGCGCCCGGCGAAGGAGCAGGCAAGTTCGTCTCGCCGGACGAGTTGGCAAAGGCTGCGCACCAAAGGGCGCGCTCCCACCTAGCCACACGCTCACGCATGGGGCTCAACTAGGACGGCTTCAAAGCGGCGCACCAGGCCAGCAATACCGAGGGAGAGAGATGATCTTCGCTTTTGTGATTGAATTCAATGGGTTTACCTTGGACCAAGATGGGCGAGCTGGAACAGCGTGCACCAGGATTCTAGATCAAAGTTGACAATGATAGACTAATATTGCATACTAAGAACGGGCTAATATAGCCTCAAGTTATTCGAGAGGAAAATTATGAGCAAGATCATTGGGATTGACCTCGGCACGACAAACTCCGTCGTCTCTGTTATGGAAGGCGGCCAGCCGGTCGTCATCCCCAATCAGGAGGGTGGCCGGACCACTCCTTCGGTGGTTGGATTCGCCAAGAGCGGCGAGCGTCTGGTTGGTCAGGTGGCCAAGCGTCAGGCGGTGACGAATGCGGAGAATACCGTTTATTCGATTAAGCGCTTCATGGGGCGCCGCTACAACGAAGTCACCGAAGAGATGAAGCTGATGCCGTACAAGGTGGTCCGGGGCGACAACGAGGATGTGCGCGTCGACATCGGCGGCAAGAAGTTCTCTCCTCCAGAGATCTCTGCGATGATTCTGGGCAAGTTGAAGGAAGCGGCCGAGGCGTACCTGGGCGAAAAGGTAACGCAGGCGGTGATCACGGTGCCGGCGTATTTTAACGACGCGCAGCGGCAGGCGACGAAGGACGCAGGCAAGATTGCGGGGTTGGACGTGCTCCGCATCATCAATGAGCCGACGGCGGCTGCGCTGGCCTACGGGCTGGACCGCAAGAAGAACGAGACTATCGCTGTGTACGACTTCGGCGGCGGCACGTTCGACGTTTCCATCCTGGAAGTGGGCGATGGCGTGGTGGAGGTGAAGTCCACCAACGGCGACACGCACCTGGGTGGCGACAACATTGACCAGAGGATCATCGACTGGCTGATTCAGGAATTCAAGAAAGAGCAGGGGATCGACGTTTCGAAAGACCAGATGGCCCTGCAGCGCCTCAAGGAAGCGGCGGAAAAGGCCAAAATTGAGCTGTCGACGCTGCTCGAGACCGAAATCAACCTGCCGTTCCTGACGGCCGACGCCACGGGTCCGAAGCACCTGGCGATTAAGCTGACACGTGCGCGCTTTGAGCAGATGGTGGCCGATATTCTGGACCAGTCGGTGGAGCCGTGCAAGAAGGCTCTGGCGGACGCGGGCTTGCAGCCCTCGCAGATTGATGAGGTTGTGCTGGTTGGCGGATCCACGCGCATCCCGAAGGTGCAGGAGATCGTGCGCAACCTGTTCGGCAAGGATCCAAATCGCAGCGTGAACCCGGACGAAGTCGTGGCGGTGGGCGCGGCGGTACAAGGCGGCGTACTGGGCGGCGAAGTGAAGGATGTGCTTCTGCTGGACGTGACGCCTCTGTCACTGGGCATTGAGACGATGGGCGGCGTATTCACCAAGCTGATCGAGCGCAATACGACGATCCCGACGCGCAAGAGCGAAGTGTTCTCGACGGCGGCGGACAGCCAGACGTCGGTAGAGATCAAGGTGTACCAGGGCGAGCGCGCCATGGCTCGGGACAACCGCATGCTGGGTGTGTTCCAGCTGGTAGGCATCCCTCCGGCGCCTCGAGGGATTCCGCAGATTGAAGTGACCTTCGACATCGACGCCAATGGCATTTTGAACGTATTGGCGAAAGACAAGGCCACGAATAACGAACAGAAGATCACCATTACCTCCTCTTCGGGTCTGAGCAAGGAAGAAGTGGACAAAATGGCCAAGGACGCAGAGAGCCATGCGGCCGACGATCGCAAGAGGAAGGACGAAATCGATGCGCGGAATCGGGCAGATTCGATGGTTTACCAGGTGGAGAAGATGCTGAAGGACCACCGCGACAAGATCGGGGAGGCGGATGCCAAGGCGGTGGAAGAGGCTCTGGAAGCGACGCGCAAGACGATGCAGACGGGTTCGGTGGAGGACATCAACAAAGCTGTCGACGCCTTGACGCAGGCCAGCCATAAGTTGGCCGAGGCGATGTACAAGACGTCGTCGAGCACACCTCCCCCGCCGCAGGATGGAGCGGGCGCGAGTGGTGCAGGGGCTTCGCAGGAGAAGCCGAAGGATAACGTGGTCGATGCGGAGTTCGTCGACGTGGAAGACAAGAAGTAAGGCGTGAGGGCGCCAGAACGCGTTGGTGCCTGGCGCTCTGAAGGTCTTATGGACTACTACAAAACGCTCGGGGTGGGGAAGGATGCGGATGCGGATGAGATTCGCAAAGCGTATCGACGCCTCGCGCGCAAACATCATCCCGATCTCAACCCCGGCGACAAGGCCGCCGAGGACCGTTTCAAGACGGTTCAGGAAGCCTATGACGTTCTGAGCGATCCGAAGAAGAAGCAGATGTACGATCAGTACGGCTTCTATTCGGAAAACGGGATGCCGCATGCGGGAGGTCGACCGGGCGGCGGTGGAGCGCACGGGCCTCAAATGGGATTCGGGGGATTCGATTTTTCGGACGTTTATTCAGGAGCGGGAGCGGGCCGCCGCGGCGGCGACGCCTCCAGCTTCCAGGACATCTTCAGCCAGTGGTTCGCGGGAGGCCGGTCCGAGGGCGGCGCGGCGCGCCCGGAAAAAGGGGCGGATCTCGAATACGGCCTTAGCATCGATTTCTGGCAGGCGATCAAGGGCACGCAGGTGCGCCTGAATGTTTCGCGCCAGGAAACGTGTGCGACGTGCGGTGGAACGGGCTCCCGCCCAGGCGCCAACGCGGTTTGTCCGGAGTGCAACGGCAGCGGCAACGTGACGCAGACCGCGGGCGCCATGAAATTTAGCCTGACGTGCCCTCGCTGCGAGGGAACGGGGCGCTTACGCAATAAATGTGCGACCTGTCACGGCGACGGGATCATCGCGAAGAGCGAGGCGGTGGATGTGCGGATCCCGGCGGGCGCGCAGCAGGGCTCACGCTTGCGGGTCGCGGGAAAAGGCAATGCCGGCACGCACGGTGCGCCGGCGGGGGATCTATATATAACCGTTCGCGTGGAACCTCATCCGGTGTTCCGCCGCGAAGGCGACGATATCGAAATCACTGTGCCGGTTCGCCTCGACGAAGCGGGCTTGGGCACAAAGATCGAAGTGCCGACCATCGATGGGCGCGCCCTTTTGAAGATCCCGCAAGGCACCAAGAACGGCCAGAAATTCCGCCTGCGCGAGAAGGGTGTGCTGAATTCGCGCACGGGCGCGCGAGGCGACCAACTGGTGGAGGTGACGGTGGAGGCTCCGGTGGTGCACGATGAGCGCACCAAGGAGTTGCTGCGCGAATACGCGACGCTCCATCCGGAAGATCCTCGCGCAGAGCTTTGGACGAAGGTCTAACATGGCGAAAAAGAACAAAGCCGCCTACATGATCTCGGCTGTCGCCGAGCAGTACCAGATTCACCCGCAGACGCTGCGCCTCTACGAGCGCGAGGGGTTGTTGAAGCCGTCGCGCAGCGAGGGAAATACCCGCCTCTATACGGATCAGGATCTCGAGCGCCTGGAAGTGATCCTGAAATTGACGCGCGATCTGGGCGTGAATCTGGCAGGCGTCGAAATCATCCTCAACATGCGCGAGCGCATGGCGGAGATGCAAAGCCAGATTGAGCAGTTCGTTTCCAGCCTGAACGACGAGTTGTCGAACCGCTCGCGCCAGGCGTCTCCGGAGCCTATGCACTCGCTGATTCCGGTAATTGAAGTGCGGCGGATGAAGAAGTAGACCCCGCCTGGATTTGACTACAATCGGTTGAGTGTCCCAGATCCAGCGCGTTCTCGAGAAATGGGCGGTGATTTTCGCGGCCCTCTTCGCGATTGTCTGGGCGATTCTACGTGCCTGTCTCCAATCGGTCACGCAGGACGAAGGCGACACGTACTTCTGGTTCGCGTCGAAACCCGCCAGCTACATCTGGCATCCATTTCCGAATAATCACGTTCTGAATACGGCGATGATCTGGATCACCACGCGCGTATTCCCACTATCGAGCTTCAGCCTTCGCTTGCCCGCGGTGCTTGGCGCCGCAATCTATAGCGCCGTCTGTTACTTTCTCTGCCGGGGACTAACGAGCCGCATCAGCATTCAACTTTCGATCTTTGTTTGCCTGGTGTATAACCCGTTTCTTCTGGACTTCATGGCGTGCGCCCGCGGATACAGCTTGGCGAACGCGTTTCTGCTCGCGGCGATCGCCATTCCGTTGTGGTGCCGCGCTGGCGGGCGATCCCTGGGCGCCAGCTGTGCCCTGGCGTCAACCGCGCTTGGGCTCTCCTTTGCAGCGAGTTTTTCGTTTTGCTTCGCCGATCTTGCGGCCTTTTTAGCGATACTCGCATGGGCTATTCCAGAGGCGAATAAGCGCAGTGAGTCCATCACTGGTACGGTGGCTTTCTGCCTGCTTCCCGGACTCGTCGTCGCAGCCGCGCTCTGTGCTTATCCGTTGGCGCATTGGCCGAAAGGCGAATTTTTCTACACCGCGCATTCCCTCAAGGAAATGGCGCGTAGCATGATCGACGTGTCGCTTTACCGGGTTCCCCGCAGGTTCGCGCGGATTCAACTTTGGATGCCTTGGGTGCTGGCCGCTCTGGCGGGCCTGTGCATGGTCCAAGCGATCATGACGGGGTTCAGGAATCGATACATAAACATGCTGACGGCGATCGTGGCGCTGACCGTGACTCTCCACTGGCTTGCGTACAAAATGGACAAGCTGCCTCTGCCGATGACGCACACCGGAACGTTTTTCATTCCTCTTTGCACGCTCGCCCTGGGCGCCGTGGCAGCGGCACCGGCGCGGCTCGCGATCACGCGATGGCTCAACCAGGGGATTGTCGCGTTGTTTCTCATGGTGGCCTGCTACTACCTGCTCTGCCTGCGCCACACATACTTCCAGGAATACGCCGACGATGCCGACACGAAGGAAGTGTATGGCGTGCTGGCAAAACTCAACCACACGTATGGTGTCACCGATACTGCGATGGACGGATTGTTCGTCGCTCCGTTGAGCTTCTATCGGGTGATTTCAAGAAAAGAGACCTTCCCCGAGTTCCTGTACGTGCCGCTCGACACTTTTCCCACGGGGAAATCGATCTACGTTCTCCATGGCGGGTATTTTCGCGATTTCATCAAAGCGCAAAAGCTGGCTATTGTCTACCATGGCAGTCGCAGCGAGGTCGTCGTCGCGGTGAAGCCTACTTTGGTTGAGCACTGAGCCGCATCGTGCCATAATCGGTCCAATCGAGGAGATCCGCATGCGACTGATCCGTTGGACCGCTCTTTTTCTGGCCGTCGCCACCGCATCCGCGGCGCGATTTGGCATTGAACATGTCGGGCGCATCGTCCGGTTGAATGATCCACAAATTTCGCCCGACGGGAAATCCATTGCCGTTGTCGTCTCCCGCACCAACTATGAAGAGGACCGCTACGATCCGGAACTGGTGCTGATCGACGTTTCTACGCGCGTCCAGAGGGTGCTGACGCATGGCCGCCGCGGCCTGGCACAGGCGCGATGGTCATCGGACGGCACGCGGCTGGCGTTTCTTGCTTCGGTCGACGGCAAGCCGCAGATTTTCGTGATGCCGATGAACGGGGGCGACTCCTGGCAGGTGACGAAGTTGACAACGGGCGTACAGCAATTTGCATGGAGGCCCGGCCACAACGAGGTCGCGTACGTGGCCACGGACGAGGCTCCAAAGGTGACGGGCGAGGAGCGGCATAACCATTCTTTCGAAATCCAGAATAATCACTACTTGCTGCAGGAGGCTCCGCGGCCCTCGCATGTATGGCTGATTCCGGCTGACGGAAAGGGTACGCCTCGGCGGCTGACCAACGGATCGTGGACGCTGCCGACGACTCTGCCCCCGGGAGCGCCGTCGTCGCCACTGTCGTGGTCGCCGGATGGCATGCGGCTGGCGATTGTGAGGGTGGAAACGCCGTACACGGGCGACGGCGACCGGTCGTCGATTCAACTGCTCGATGTGGAGGGAGGGCAAATGAAGGCCCTGACGGGGCGGACGCACCATGAGTCGCAGCCACTGTTTTCGCCCGACGGCGTGCATATCGCACATTGGTATCCGCGCGACGGAGAGCAGAAGAACGTGAACGAGATTTACGTCGGCCCGGCCGTCGGTGGAGACACGGCGAGCGTGACGCGGTCGATCGACCGCAACGTGCAGCGGGCGATGTGGATGCCCGACGGAAAATCGCTGCTGGTGAGCGCGAACGACGGGACCACGACGGGCCTTTGGATTCAACCCATTGACGGCAAGCCTCGGCGGATCGAATTAGGCAACGTCGTGGCGACTGCGCCGTTCTGGCTCGACGCGTCGATGGGGCCGAAGGGAGAGATCGCCTTCACCGGGAGCGAGCCGGAGCATCCGGCGGAGCTGTACTATCTCGTGTCGCCGAATGCCGCGCCGCAGCGGATGACGGAGTTCAACAAGGAAATCGCTTCGCTGGAGCTGGGGCGCACGGAAACGGTGAAGTGGGACAACGACGGCTTCCACATGGACGGCGTAGTGACGTATCCGCCGGATTTCGCGGCGGGAAAGAAGTACCCACTGGTGCTGTATGTTCACGGAGGACCGCGGTCGGCGTCAAAGCAGGCGTTTTCAAGCCGCGCTCAGTTGCTGGCCGCGCAGGGATGGGTCGTGTTCGAGCCGAACTATCGCGGCAGTGACAATCTGGGCAACGAATTTCAGGCGGCGATCTTCAATGACGCGGGCGCGGGTCCGGGACGCGACACGATGGCGGGCGTGGCGATGCTCGAGAAGCGAGGCTTCGTGGATTCGTCACGCATGGCGGTTTCTGGCTGGAGCTACGGAGGCTACATGACTACGTGGCTGCTGGGGAATTATCCGTCGCGATGGAAAGTCGCGGTGGCGGGCGCGGCGGTGACGGATTGGTTTGATCAATATAATTACGGCGACGCGAACGTGCGGCGCGGAAATGCGTTTGGAGGCTCGCCGTACACCGACGAAAAGCGCTACGAAGAATACCGCAAGCAATCGCCGATCTATTATGCCGGACGCATCATGGCTCCCACGCTGATTCTTTCGGACACGGGGGATTATCGCGTGCCGATCACGCAGTCGTTCCAGCTTTACCATGAGCTGAAGGATCATGGCGTGGACACGCAGTTCATCGCGTACCCAGTGACGGGCCACAGCCCCAGCGATCCGGTGCACTCGCGCGACATCGACCGGCGATGGATCGCGTGGTTGGAGAAGTACCTTCGATAACGAGCAAATCATGAAAAGAACTGTTTGTTTCCTCGTACTGGCGAGTTGTGCCTGGGCGCAGACGATTAGCTCTATCCTGGGCGAACTGGCGTTGGTGAAGCCATTCGAGCAGGTGGCGATCTCGCCCGACGGCAAGCGGGTTGCATTTGTCGAAGAAGTGATTGAGAACCGCCTCGACACAGGCAATTCGACGATCTTCGTTCAGGAGGCTGGCGGAGGCTCGCCGGTTCGGATCGGCACGGGGAAGGCGTCGGAGCGCGAACTCGCGTGGTCGCCCGACGGCAGCCGCATTGCGTTCCTGTCGAACCGGGACAAGAAGGGGCAGATGCAGCTCTACATCTCCGCTTCGTCGGGCGGAGCGGCGCGGAGACTGACTAATTTAACGGGCTATATGGCGGACCCACGATGGTCGCCGGACGGGAAGCAGATCGCGGTGCTGTTCGCCGAGAATGCTCCCAGCGGCGGTGGGCCACTGGAAGCCGAGCCGATCGAGACGGGTGTGATCGGCGGAGAGATTCACAATCAGCGGTTGACGATTGTCGACGTGGCGACGGGCGCGGCGAAGCAGGTGTCGCCGGCGGATCTGAACGTGTATGAATACGATTGGTCGCCGGATGGGAAGACGTTCGCAATCAGCGCCGCGCCGGGGCCTGGTGACAACAATTGGTGGATCGCGCAGTTGTACACGATGCCGGCGGCGACGGGGAAGATGACTGCGATTTTCAAGCCGGAGACGCAGATCGCGCTGCCGCGATGGTCGCCGGACGGGCAGTCGATCGGCTTTATTCAGGGTCTGATGAGTGATGAAGGGTTTACGGGTGGCGACGTGTTCACGATTTCGTCTACGGGCGGCTCGGCGGTGAATCGGACGCCGGGGCGCAAATCGTCGGTCAGTTCCATTTCCTGGACAGGGCCGGGGAAGATGCTGCTCACCGAGATCGTCGGCGGAGGCAGCGCGATTACGACACTAGACGTGGCCTCGGGCCAGACCGAAAGGCTGTGGCAGGGCGACGAACACATCCACGCGGGAGGTAATTTCGGCAATTTTTCGCTGGCTCGCGACGGGAAGACCAGTGGCGTTGTTCGCAGCGATTTCCAGCATCCGCCGGAGGTGTGGATGGGCCCGATCGGAGACTGGAAGCAGATGACGCATGCCAACAATTTCGAGGCTCGCTGGGGTGAGGTGAAGAATGTCCAGTGGACTAGCGACGGGTTTACTGCACAAGGCTGGCTGCTGTATCCGCGCGGCTTCGACCCGAAGAAACGGTATCCGATGGTAGTGAGCATTCACGGCGGCCCAGCGTATTTGAACATGCAGCATTGGCCCGGGGACCGGTTCGATATGAGCGTGCTGTCCGCGCTCGGGTATTTTGTGTTTTTCCCAAATCCTCGCGGTAGTTACGGGCAGGGCGAGGCCTTCACGCGCGCCAACGTGAAGGATTTCGGCGGAGGCGATCTGCGCGACATTCTGGCGGGCGTGGATACGGTGTTGAAGATAGCTCCAGTGGACGCGAACCGCGTGGGCGTCGCCGGCTGGAGCTACGGGGGATACATGACGATGTTCGCCGTGACGCAGACGAATCGCTTCCGCGCGGCGGTGGCGGGGGCGGGGATCGCGAATTACCAGAGCTATTACGGGCAGAATTCCATCGACCAATGGATGATTCCGTACTTTGGCGCGTCCGTGTACGACGATCCGGCGGTGTACGCGAAGGCGTCGCCGATCACCTTCATCAGGAATGTGAAGACGCCGACGCTGATCGTGGTGGGCGAGCGCGACGGCGAATGCCCGGCTCCGCAATCGTATGAATTCTGGCACGCGCTGAAGGCTCAGGGGACGAAGACGGAGTTGGTGGTGTATCCCGGGGAGGGGCATATGTTCCGGGATTCGGAGCACAAGAGGGACGTGATGGAGCGGACGGTGAAGTGGCTTGAGGAGAATATGAAGTAGGGACCGGACCTGGGGGGCGGCGCGGACGGGGGCGTCCGCCCCACGAGCAAGCTAATTCAGTACTCCGGATACTGCGGATTCCAGTAGATCGCGTCGATTGTCTCGCGCAGACCTTCGGGCGAGGTGACGGCGGCGTGGCCGCTGCGCTGGGCTTCCAGGCCGACCGCCAGGGCGATCTCCTTGGCGACGGCCCGCAAATCCTGTAAACGCGGCAGCAGGCGTCCTTCGGGATCTTTGAGCGCGGGCGAGTGCTCGGCGAGCGCGCGGGCCGCGGCCTGCATCATCGCGTCGGTCACGCGCGTGGCGCGCGAGGCGACCACGCCCAATCCCACGGCGGGGAAAATGTAGACGTTGTTGCACTGGGCGATGGGAATTGTGCGGCCGCCGAACTCGACGGGCGTGAACGGCGAGCCGCTGGCGACCAAGGCACGGCCATCGGTCCAGCGGATCACGTCCTCGGCCGTGGCTTCGCTTTTTTCGGTGGGGTTGGAGAGAGGAAAGATAACCGGCCGCTCGACCTTGCGAGCCATTTCGCGAACGATAGGCTCGGTGAACGCGCCGCGCGAGGTGGACAGGCCGATGAGGATGGTCGCATCGATGCGGCGGATCACTTCGGCGAAGTCCCAAGCCTCCGTCATCAGGCGGGCGTAGACGCGCTGTTCCGCCGTCAGGTCGGTGCGGTCTTTTCGTAGTACGCCGCCGCGATTGACGATCCAGATCCGGTCCAGAGCCTCGGCGCGCGTGAGGCCGGCGGCGATCATGGCGTCGCGCAAATAGTCCGCCACGCCGATGGCGGCGGATCCCGCACCCAGAAACACGATTTTCTGATCGCGCAGCGTCTTGCCGGCGACCTTGATGGCGGAGAGAATCGCCCCGAGCGCCACTGCCGCAGTGCCCTGAATATCGTCGTTGAAGGTGAGAAGTTTGTCGCGATAGCGGTCCAGAATCGGGCGCGCGTGCGGCGTGGCGAAGTCCTCCCACTGCAGGAGCGTGTTGGGAAGCTCGAGCTTCACGGCCTGCACGAACTTGTCGATAAATTCGTCGTAGGCTGGGCCGCGAATGCGTTCATGACGCCAGCCGAGGTAGGCGTGGTCGCGCAGCGATTCTTCGTTATTCGTCCCGACGTCCAGGACGATGGGCAGCGTCCGCGCGGGATGAATGCCTCCGATGAGGCTGTAGAGAGACAGCTTGCCGATGGGGATGCCGAGGCCGCCGACGCCTTGATCGCCGATGCCGAGGATGCGCTCGCCGTCGGTGACGACGATGACGTCCACCTGCTCGCTGAAGCGATTGCGCAACAGAGAATGGATGGAATCGCGCAGTGGATAGGAGATGAACAGGCCCCGCGGACGGCGGTAAATGTGGCTGAAATGGCGGCACGCCTCGGCCACGGTGGGCGTGTAAACGATGGGCGTCATCTCCTCAATGTGATCGGCGAGGAGACGGTAGAACAGAACTTCGTTGTTGTCCTGCAGCTGGCGGAGATATATGTGGCGATTCATCTCCTTTTCGTAAACCAGGTAGGATTTGTAGGCGCGCTCCACCTGTTCGTCGAGGGTTTCGGCGTAGGGAGGCAGAAGGCCATGCAAGCCGAATCGGGACCGTTCTTCTTCAGTGAACGCGGTCCCTTTGTTCCATGCGGGCACGCTTAGCAAGTGGATGCCGCGAAGGATGGGGGATAGCGGTTGGAAGGACATTACCTTAAGAGATCTTCAAGTTGAATCCGAGCGTCGGTTTTGGAGTCGCGATACTTAACGATCACCGGAGTGTACAAGGAGACGCCCCACTCCTTGCCCGATCCGTGAGCGATGGCGCGCGAACCGGGGACGACCACGGCGTCCTCGGGGATGATGAGCGGCTCATCGTCAGTGGCTGAATAGACTTCGTCGCGCACGATATCGTACACCGGCGTTGAGCGCGTCAGAATTGTACCCGCGCCCAAAACGGCGCGGCGCTTCACGACCGTGCCTTCGTAGACGCCGCAGTTGCCGCCGACCAGGACCTCGTCTTCGACGATTACCGGCATCGCGCCCACAGGTTCCAGTACGCCTCCGATCTGCGCGGCGGCGGAAATATGGCAATTCTTGCCGATTTGCGCGCAACTGCCGATGAGTGCGTGCGAGTCGACCATGGTTCCATCGTCGACGTAGGTGCCGACGTTGATATACATCGGAGGCATGCAGGTGACGCCTCGGCCGATGTAGCAGCCGTCGCGGATGCTGGAGCCTCCGGGCACAATGCGAACGCCGTCGGCGGAGGAAAACTGCTTCACTGGAAACGTGGCTTTATCGAGAAAGGGCTGGCGTGTCGCGTCGATGGACATATCCACCACAGCGCCCATTCGGAAGCCGAGCAGAACTCCCTTTTTCACCCACGCATTGACGCGCCAGCCGCTGTGCGCGGAGCGGTCCGGCTCGGCGGAGCGCACGTCGCCTGCATTCAGAGCCTGTTTGAATCGCTGGAATAATGCGAAATGTTCTTCCGTGTATATGGATGGTTTCTGATCGAACAGCGCCTCGATTTCAGTCCGCATGCGTGCTCCGCGTCGAGCCGCCGATGAGGCCCGCCGCTTTCAATACTGCCTCGATTTTCTGGTGATTCTGGGGCGAGGGATGGGTCATCGGCAAGCGCCACACCGGCTCGCACAGCCCCATGATGGCCATTGCGGCCTTTACGGGAATCGGGTTCGATTCGACGAAATTCACCTCCATCAGAGGCAGCCATTGGCGCTGGAGGGAGCGCGCGCCGGCGAAGTCGCCTTTGAGGGCAAGCTGGGTGAGCTTCGTCATTTCGGCGGGAATTTCGTTCGAGACAACGGAGATGATGCCGCGGCCGCCGAGCGCGATTAGAGGAATGGTAATCGAATCGTCACCGCTGAGCACGATGAAGCGCTGCGGCACATGATGGATCACCGAGGCCATCTGGCTGATATTACCCGAGGCTTCCTTCACGCCGACGATATTTTCGATTTCGGCGAGGCGCTTCAGCGTCAGCGGCTCGACGTTCACACCCGTGCGGCCCTGCACGCTGTACACGACGATGGGCAGGGGAACGGTCGTGGCGATCGCCTTGAAGTGCTGATACAGGCCCTCCTGCGTCGGCTTGTTGTAATACGGCGTGACGGAGAGAATGCCGTCGACGCCTAACTGGCGCAGTTCGCAGGCGAGTTCAATGACCTCGGCAGTGTTGTAACCGCCTGCGCCGCCCAGAACGGGCACTTTGCCCTTGGCTTCTTCGAGCGTGATCTCGACGACGCGCAGATGTTCGCGCCGCGTGAGTGTGGGGCTTTCGCCGGTGGTACCGCAGGGGACCAGGAAATTGATTCCCGCGGAGATCTGCCGCCGCACGAGCCGGCGCAGCGCGGTTTCATCGAGAGAAAGATCCGCACAAAACGGAGTGACCAGAGCGGTGCCGCATCCTGTGAACATAGTTACCTCGCAAATAAGATATCGCCGAATTCGAAAACGCCTTTTTTCCCCGGGATCCATTGCGCGGCCTTCAGCGCCCCGCGCGCGAATCCTTCACGGCTACGTGCAGAGTGGCGAAGCGTAATGGTATCGGCCGCCGAATCGAACCCGATCTCGTGCGTGCCCGGATGCGCTCCGGCCCGATTGGAACTGATGCTGATGACCTGCGGATAGCCGACGGCTTTCATATCGTTGACGAGCTTTATGAGCGTGCCGGAGGGCGCGTCCTTCTTCGTATGATGATGAATCTCCCAGGCCCATGCGCCATATTGGGGCTCGTCGGCGAGCAGCTTCGCCGCTTCCTTCACGAGACGCGAAAACACGTTCACGCCGATGGAGAAATTGGGGCTCCAGACCATCGCTCCACTGTGCGATTCGACCGCTGCGCGCGCGCGATCCATGTCGCCCAGCCAACCGGTGGTTCCGACCACCGCTGGCACGTTCAATGCCGCGAGTTTTTCGATATTCGCGACGGCTGCTTCGGGTGTTGAAAATTCAATGGCCGCGTCGGCGCCGCGCGCTGCTTCCATGCTGTCGTTCACGTCGATCCGCGCGTGAATGGTAAATCCATATTCGGGCGCCAGCGCTTCAATCATGCGCCCCATCTTGCCGTAGCCGACGATCGCGAGTTTACGCATCGAAAAACTCCCGGTGCAGCGATTCTACCGCGCGGTGAAGGTCGTTGGCGGGAACCACCAGACTGATGTTCAGCAGGGATGCTCCCTGGGAGACCATGCGGACGTGGATATCTTTGAGAGCCGCGAACACGCGCGCCGTCGTCCCGGGGATCTTGCGTATATTTTCTCCCACCAGGCAAACGATGGCGTGATCTTCTTCAATCGAAACCCCGGCGAATTGCTCGATTTCGGCACGGATCGCGGGCAGGGCGGCGGTGTTGTCAACGGTGAGCGACACGCTGACTTCGGAGGTGGCCAGCATGTCGACGGACGTTTCGAAGCGATCGAAGACCTCGAAGATGCGGCGCAAAAAACCGTGGGCGCCCAGCATGCGCGTCGAAACGATGTGCATCAACGTGATATTCGTCTTGCAAGCGATGGAGCGGATTGGCGCGGCGCTCGGCGGGGCTTCGGCCACGATCAACGTGCCTTCGACTTCCGGACGGCGCGAGTTGAGAATCCGCACGGGGATGTTTCTTTCGATGGCCGGAATCACCGTGGCCGGATGGAGGACTTTCGCGCCAAAATAAGCCAGTTCGGCGGCTTCAGCGAAGGAGCAGGCCTCCACGCGATGGCCTCCGGGCAGGATGCGCGGGTCGACGGTGAGCATGCCGTCGACGTCGGTCCAGATTTGAATTTCTTTCGCGTCGATGCCGGCGCCGACGATGGCAGCGGTGTAATCCGATCCGCCGCGGCCGAGCGTGGTGGTCACGCCGTCCTCGCTCGCGCCGATGAATCCGCCCATGACGACTACCTGATCCTGAGCCAGGGGAGGAATCACCGCCGCCAGCTTCGCGTCGGTTTGGGCGAATAGAGGAGCGGCCTGCATGTGCTTCTTATCCGTCACGATCACGCGGCGCGAATCCACGTGGACGGCCGGCATTCCGGCGCGATCGAAATACGCCGCCACGATGATGCTCGAGACGCGCTCACCGTAGGAGGAAATTGCGTCGGTGGCGCGGGGCGTCAGCTCACCCATCACGGCGAGGCCTTTTACCAACTCTGCCAATTCATCGAAATGCGCGCCGACTTCCACGTCCACGCCTAAGCCGTCAGCCTCGCGGAGGTGAAACAGGCGCAAGTCCGTCAGGTGCTCCAACGCGTCCCGGCGACGGCCCGAAACCGCGGCCGAGGCGATCGCCAACAGCTTGTTGGTCGTTTTGCCCATGGCCGAAACGACGACAACCGGCTTGCAGGCCACCCGGGAGCGGACAATCTCCGTCACGCGTCCGATCGCTTCGGCGGATTCGACTGAGGTCCCGCCAAATTTCATCACGATCATGGTTACAAAAGCCCCTGTGCCTTCATCAATTCTGCGTTCAACACAGCCGCGCCCGCCGCGCCGCGCACCGTGTTGTGGCCCATTGCGACGAACTTATAGTCGAGCACCGGGCATTTGCGCAGGCGGCCGACGAACACCGCCATAGCGTGGTCGCGCTCCACGTCGCGGCGCGGCTGCGGACGATTCTCCTGTTCCATGTAGACGACTGGCTGCACCGGTGCGCTCGGCAGATTCTTCTGCTGTGGCACGCCCCGGAAGGTGTTCAGCGCGGCGATGATCTGATGCTCGCTCGGTTTTTTCTCAAACTCCACCGAAACGCAAAGCGTGTGCCCGTCAACGACCGGCACGCGATTGCAGGACGCGCTGACTTTGGCGTCCAGCGGCTCGATTATCGAGCCGGCGAATGCGCCGAGGATCTTCTGGGTTTCCGACTCCATCTTCGGCTCCTCGCCGCCGATGAACGGAATCACGTTGCCCAAAATATCGAGCGACGTGACGCCCGGATAGCCCGCGCCGGAGATCGCCTGCATCGTGGTGACGATCACTTTCCTGATGCCGAACTGCTTCAGGGGCGCGAGCGCCATCACCAGCACTACGGTGGAGCAATTGGGATTCGTGACGATTCGACCCGACCAGCCTCGCTTGGCCTGTGCGGGAAGCAAGTCCAAGTGATCCGCGTTGGCTTCGGGCACCAGTAGCGGAACATCGGCTTCCATGCGGTGATTGCGCGAATTGGACACGATTATGTGGCCCACGGCCGCGAAGGCCTGCTCGATTTCAGTGGCCACGGAGGCATCCATAGCGGAAAACACGAGTTTCGGCGCGCCCTTGGGCACGGAATCGGAGACGACGATGTCCCGTACGAATGCGGGCGTTTCGCCGCCAAGCCGCCACACGGTAGCCTCGTGATATTTCTTGCCGGACGAGCGGTCGCTGGCTCCCAGCCACGTCAAATCGAACCAAGGGTGGTCTTGCAGGAAACTGACAAACTCCTGCCCCACCATGCCCGTCGCGCCCAGAACACCAACCGGGATCTTCTTACTCATTTGCTTTTCAATTGCCTCACTAGTTTTTGATAACTCTCGATGGCCTCCAGCAGTTCGGCTTTCGGGACGCGCTCCGCGTCGGTGTGCGCGTAATGGATGCTGCCAGGCCCGAACAGCAGTGGCCTGCCCCACGCGCCTCCGAAGGCCGGAATATCGGTCGTGTAGGAAACCACGGACGTTTCGAAGCCCTCCAGCGGTTCCATGTGAACCGCCGGGATTGACAAGATTTCCTTGGCATCGGCCAGACCCTTCACCGCCTCGACGACGGCGGCGCGCGTCGAGCTGCCGTCGTCCACCAGGCGGATGAACAGTTCCGCCGAGGCCTGGTCGGGGATGACGTTCGGCGCGCGGCCTCCGCTAATGGTGCCGATATTCAGCGTGCTTGCGCCGAGGATCGGGTCCAGAGGAAGCTTGATGCGCCGGATTCTTTCGAGCGCGTCCAGAAGCTTCTCGATCGCCGATTCGCCCAGCTCCGGATACGCGGAGTGCGCCATTCTTCCGCTGGCGGAGATTTCAAATCGCAGCGCTCCTTTGGAGCCGAGCGCGAGCTTGCACTCGGTCGGCTCGCCGTTGATCAGGAACCGGCTGCCGCGCGGATGTTGGGCAGCGTAATAAGCGCCCGTGCTATTGCGCTCCTCGCCGACGACGAGAAGCAGGCCGAAATTGGATTCGCCGGCGGTGAGAAGCGCTTCAATGGCCTTGATCATTGACGCGAGGAGGCCCTTGGTATCGCACGCGCCGCGACCCCAGATAAATTCCTCATCCTCGCGCGAGGGGTAAAACGGAGGCACCGTGTCGATGTGCGTGGAAAGCGTCACGACCGGCTCGCCCCAATAGGCGAACACGTTGAAGCGGTGCGGCTCCACGGGCGTCATTTCGACGTGACCGCCGGTTCTTTCGGCCAAATCCCTCAGGTAGCCGGCGAGATAAACGCCGACCTCCTCCTCATTGGGGGTCACGGAGTCAATATCCACCAGCGCGCGTGTCAGTTCAAAAACATTCATATAAATGTCGGATGGAGCGGCCGCGAGATGCGGCAAGGAGGGTGGAGACCTGCACCACTTCCCGATAGCGCTCCATCCGTTTCCCAATCGAAACGAATGACAGTGGGCAGGTATTAGCCTGGCCCCCCAACCACCCGGCCACGAATCCGGCTCGGGCGATTTCGGCGAGGTTGCCCCGTTCGCCTGGGCGCTCCGGAATTCGCCGGAATTACGCGCCGGGCTACTGATGGCCCTCGCTCCTCTATCAGACGTTTTCAGAATAACACGGCTAGCCTCACACTGATGCGCGGGACTCTCGGCGATTGGCAGGCAGAACCGCCTGCCCTACCACAAGAAATCATGCGTGTACGGATCGGTAGGACAGGCGGTTTCGCCTGTCAGACGACTTTCCATAGCCTGATCAGCGTGGGGCCAACCGACTCCACAGGCTCCAGCCGAGAAGGATGACCAGCGTCCCCGCGCTCAGCCCATGCGCGAGGCGCATCTCCAGGCCTCCGTCGTAGTTCAGATCGACGGTCACAGGGCCCGTGACTTGCACGTCGATGATCATCACGCCGAGCGCGTCGCGCGTGATCGGTACGTCGCGGCCGTTGACGCTGGCATGCCATCCTTTATGAAAGCTCTCTTGCCAGGAGATGACCTGCCCCGGCGCAAGGTTCGTCACGATCCTGGCGCTGTGCGCGCTTGACCAGGAAAACGGAGCCTCCGGCATCGAAGAATCGTCGAGCGCGGCGACGTATGGGCGCAGAGGTTCTACATCGGCGGCGCTGGTTGGCGTGCGGGCCACCAGGTTCGCGCGCGGCACCACACGCGCCAGAGACCGATGTGGAATGCCGACGCCGTATAATACGTCGCCCCGGTCGCGCCAGAGGACATTCAGGATGCCATCGAACTTGTTGGGGTCGCGAAAGTCCTTGAAGACCTCGGTGCTGCCGGGTCCAGTCACCTCGACTGCCTGTGCGCCCAAGGCCTTCAGCCACAGCACAGACCATGCGGGCCAATCGCCGCCAGCGCCGTTGGTCAGCCCGTACATGGCAGCGCGGACCTGATGATTGGTGACGCCCTGCTCGTACCCTCCCCAGAGTTGCGGGGCGTCGCTGAACGCAGTCAACCAGAAGGCGGTTGATCCCGGCACCATGACGCGCTCGCCGGACCAGTTCCTGTTCAGCCAGTCGGCGGTTTTCCATTCACTGGTTTGGGTGATGTCGATGCCACCGATCATCCAGCGCGCGTAGCGGCGGCCGATGCGCATGGGCTGGACGAGCAGCAGCGTCAGGATTACCATGGCCGCGATGCCCGCAGTGCGCGGCGTGCGCTTCAGGATTTCATGGCCGGCCAGCGCCGCGAGCATCGCCAGCGCCGCTTCCAGTTCCAAGTGATAGCGCTCCGGCTGGGGCACGATGGGCGTGTGAAACCAAGCGTTGGCGAGGGTCAGCAACGCCATCAGGAACGTGAAAAACAGGCCAAATTGCAGCCCCGCGGACAGTTTTCGCGACGAGAGTTTGAGCAGCGCGAGGCAGGCAGTAGTGACTGCGCCCCACATCGGGAATGCGCGATAGAGGCCGCGGTAATCGCCACCAATGGTCTGCGCGTTGAACTGCGTCACGGCGATGGTGGACGGAGGCGCCCACGGCATGGCGATGCAATACGCGGCCACGCCGGTCATTGCGACGTATAAATAGTCGCGCGGGCGCAGTTCGGTGACGCGCGCGAGCAAATAGCAAAACATGGCCATCGCCAGCGCGAAGCCGGCCAGCCAGTTGGTCAAGACCACAGCGGCCAATCCCAGCGCGGCGGCCAGAGTCCAATGCGGCTTGCGTTTTTCCATTGCCAGATGGAGCAGAAGGATCGCCAGCGGCAGAAGCGTCAGCGCCGCCACGTGCGGTCCTTCGCCGTACTGGACCAACGCCTGCAAGCGCCTCGGATGCCACGCGCTGCCCATGTCCCGCGCGATGTCGGCGATCAGCCACGCCGAAGGCGACAAAGCCGTGTAGATCATCCCCGCGGCGAGGCCCGCCCATCGCGATCCGCTCAAGGCTCGCACCAGCGCGAACAGGGCCACCGGACCCAGGCAGTAGAAAACGGCCGTTGTCCAGTGATAGGCATGCGCCGGCGTGAATCCGCGTACAAAGGCAACCAGCGCGACGCACCAGTGCAGCAGTGGAGGATACGTATTCTGATACGGCACGCCGCCGTACCAGAGAGGGAACCACGTCATGTCCGTCCAATGTGTCCTCAGATAGCGCGCGATGCCGATGTACGCGGCCTCGATCGAACCCATGTGGCGCAGATATTCCATGGAGAACAACCCCCGGCAGACGTAAACGTTCACCGCAAATAACGCCAGCGCGAGCAGCGGGGATTTCAAGCGAGCAGGCATGGCCGGATTGCTCACTATACCGTAGCCACGACTATGGTGTTAAAAGTTATAGCTGGGAAAACCACATTGCGATCTAAAGGGTTTTCCCGCATACTTCGGCCATGATCAAATCGATGAAGTTCGCCTCGATACCCGTCCGGGACCAAGATGCGGCGCTCGACTTCTATACGAAAAAACTCGGCTTTGTCGTCCTTACTGACCAGCCGTTCAGTCCGCAGCGCTGGATTGAGTTGGGCATTCCCGGCGCGCAAACCGCAGTAGTGCTGTTCACGCCGCCCGGCCACGAGACTCGGATCGGGACGTTCACCGGCATATCCTTTCTATCCGCTGACGTTCAGAAAACCTACGAGGAATACACCTCGCGCGGCGTAGAGTTCGTGAAGCCTCCCACAACCGAGCCTTGGGGCACATCTGCGATTTTTAGGGATGTGGACGGAAATCAATTTGTGTTGAGCTCGCGGTAATGATCCAAGCTTAGAGCGTGGGGAGTTGTTGGTTCGTATAATGGCCGCGAGTGCCTCAACTCGACGACTATATCCTCGACGTCCTCATGCGCGACCTCGTGGGCCACGATAAATCCACCTCGGCCTTTCTCGTCTATCTCCACATCTGGAGTCAGACCGAAGGCCGCGGCGTTGAAAGCGCCGAACTCAGCCATCAGCGGATTGCCGGGGCCACCGGACTGTCGAAAAGCGCGGTTCAAAACGGCGTGCGGATCCTCACACGGCGCAAGTTGATCAAAGCCGTAAAACCGAAGGTCACCAGCGCTCCCGAGTACTGCGTTTTGAAGCCATGGCGACGCGGATAGAGCTCGCTTTACACTGTTAAGTGAAATTGGAGTAAACTCCTCAATTGGGATAAATCATGCGAACTATTCATAGAGTTGCCGTCCTCGGAGCCGGCACAATGGGGGCCCGGATCGCCGCTCACTTTGCCAATGCCGGCATTCCTTCCGTCCTCCTCGATATCGTGGTACCAAACCAGCCGAATCGCAACGCCGCCGCGCATAAAGGAATCGAAAACGCCGCCAAGCAGCGACCCGGCGGGTTCTTCGTCAACGAAGCTTCCGCCCTGATCACGCCCGGCAACTTTGAGGACGACCTGGCCAAAGTCGCCGATTGCGACTGGATCATCGAGGCTGTCGCCGAAAATCTCGCGATCAAGCGCGATTTGTGGGGCAAGATCGAGAAGCTGCGCAAGCCCAATGCGATCGTTTCGACCAATACCAGCGGCATTCCGCTGGCGAAAATCGCCGAGGGATTCTCTCACGGCTTCCGCCAGCACTTCCTGGGCACGCATTTTTTCAATCCACCGCGCTATATGCACCTGGTGGAGCTGATTCCTCTGCCCGATACCTCGCCTGAAGTGTTCGATTTCGTCTCTCATTTCTGCGACAAGCGGCTGGGCAAGGGCGTGGTGCCGTGCAAGGATACGCCGAACTTCATCGCGAACCGAATCGGTAGCTTCTTCGGCGCGACGGTGCAAAAGATCGTCATTGAAGGCGGCTACACGGTGGAGGAAACCGACCTGATCACCGGGCCGCTCATCGGCCTGCCCAACAGCGGCAGCTTCCGGCTGTTGGATATCGTGGGCCTGGACGTTTGGACCAACGTCGGGACGAATCTGTATCACGCTGTGCCGGACGATCCGTGGCGGGACCGTTTCCTGATGCCCGAATTTCATATTGAAATGACCAAGCGCGGCTGGCTGGGAGAGAAGACGGGGCAGGGCTACTATAAGCGTGTCGGCAAAGAGAAGGAAATCCACGCCATCGACCTGAAGACGTTTGAATATCATCCGGCGGTGAAGGTGAAATTGCCCGCGGCTGAGGCGGCCAAGAACATCGAAGATCTGCCGACGCGTCTGCGGACGCTGGTGGCTGGAAACGACCGCGTGGGCACGTTTCTGTGGAGACTCTACAGCGACCTGTTTCTGTATTCGGCCGAGCGCGTGCCCGAAATCGCCGACGAAATTTTCCAGATCGACCGCGCAATGCGCTGGGGCTATGCCAACACGCTCGGGCCCTTTCAGTTGTGGGATGCGCTTGGATTCGAGGACGTCTGCAAGCGCCTGGAAGCCGACAAGCGCAATATCCCTGAAAACATCCAGAAAATGCGCAGCCAGGGCGCGACGAGCCTGTATAAGACGGCCTATAAGAACAAGGCGGTCCACAAGGAATACTTCGATCTGCCGTCGTCGCAGTACAAGCATTTACAGGAGCGGCCGAGTTTGGCCGAAATCAAGCAGGCCGGCAATGTGGTGAAGACCAATGCCGGCGCGTCGCTGATCGATCTGGGCGACGGCGTCGTCTGCCTGGAGTTCCACAGCAAGATGAACTCGCTGGGCGAGGACCAAATCGGGCTGATTTACGAAGGTCTCAAGGAATTGGAAGCCAACTTCGACGCGATGGTGATCGCCAACCAGGGCGATAATTTCTCCGTCGGCGCGAACCTGATGATGGTGCTGCTCGCCGCCCAGGAAGGCGAGTGGGACGAGCTGAATGCCGCGATCCATCGCTTCCAGCAAGCCAACATGGCGCTGAAATACGCCCCAAAACCGGTTGTGGCCGCGCCGTTTTCACGCGCGCTCGGCGGCGGATGCGAGATTCCGATTCACTGCACGCGGATCCAGGCGTCGGCCGAACTGTACATGGGGCTGGTGGAGGTCGGCGTCGGCCTGATTCCCGGCGCGGGCGGCACCAAGGAAATGACGCTGCGTTTGCAGGACGCGCGAAAAACCTTTGAGCTGATCGGAATGGCGAAAGTTTCTTCGAGTGCCGAGGAAGCCAGGCAGCTCGGGTTCCTCACTAAGGCGGACCGCATTTCAATGAACCCCAACCGCGTGGTTGAGGATGCCAAATCGCTGGCGTTATCGCTCGTCAAGGATTATCAACCCGGCACGCCGCGCGCGGACGTGAAGGTCGGCGGCGAGAGCGCGTTTGCCATGCTGAAGATCGGCGCGTGGAGCATGCGCCAGGGCGGCTACATTTCCGACTATGACGCGGTGGTGGCGGAAAAGCTCGCCAACGTCATCAGCGGAGGCCGGCTGACTGGCGAGCAGGCCGTCAGCGAGCAATACCTGCTCGATCTCGAAAGAGAAGCGTTCCTGAGCCTGTGCGGCAACGCCAAGACTCAGGAGCGCATGCAGTTCATGTTGAAAACCGGAAAGCCCCTCAGGAATTAAAGAGGAATTTTAAAAATATGCAAGAAGCCGTCATCATCGATTGTGTACGCACAGCCGTCGGCAAATCGGGCCGAGGAACGTTGAAAAACACCCGCCCGGACGATATGGCCGCCGCCGTGTTCGACGATTTGTTGAAGCGCCATCCGGAAGTGAATAAGGCCGAGATCGACGACGTGATCCTGGGCTGCGCGAATCCGGAAGCGGAATCGGGCATGAACATGGCTCGCGTGGCCGTTCTGCGCGCGGGCTTGCCGGTTTCGGTGCCGGCAGTGACCATCAATCGTTTCTGCTCATCTGGATTGCAGGCGATCGCCATGGCGGCGGAGAAAATCCGCTCGGGCAGCGCGGAGATCGTGATCGCCGGCGGGAGCGAATCGATGAGCCTGCTGCCGATGTCCGGTCACAAGTTCTCGCCCAACCCATGGCTGGTCGACCATCACCCTCAGATCTTCATGGGCATGGGGCTGACCGCCGAGGAAGTGTATCGCAAGTACAATGTCAGCCGTGAGGATCAGGACCAGTTTTCTTATCGCTCTCATCAGAACGCGCTGAAGGCTCAGGCCGAGGGCCGCTTCCACGACGAAATTGTCCCGCTGGAAGTGGATACCACGACGCCGAAGGGCTCGAAAAAGGCTGTGTTCAATAAAGACGAAGGTCCGCGCGCCGATACGTCGCTCGAAGCGTTGGGAAAACTGCGCCCCGTGTTCCACGCGGCTGGAACGGTGACGGCGGGCAATTCGTCGCAAACCAGCGACGGCGCGGCAGCGGCCATCGTGATGAGCGAAAAGAAGGCCCGCGAGTTGGGTCTGAAGCCGATGGCTCGATTCGTGAGCTTCGCGGTCGGCGGAGTGCCTCCGGAGATCATGGGCATCGGTCCGGTGGTGGCGATTCCGAAGGCTCTGAAACTCGCCGGGCTTAGTCTCGCCGATATTGGGCTTATCGAGTTGAACGAAGCGTTCGCGGTGCAGGCGTTGGCCGTGGTGCGCGAGGCGGGCTTGAACATCGATACGCTGAACGTGAATGGCGGCGCCATCGCGCTGGGACATCCGCTCGGCTGCACCGGAGCCAAGCTCACGGCTACCATCCTGCGGGAAATGAAACGCCGTAACGTAAAGTACGGCATGGTGACGATGTGTATCGGCGGCGGCCAAGGCGCTGCGGGAATTTTTGAAAATCTAAATTAAAGAGGTAAACAAATCATGGCGACCACGACTGTTGCGATTCCGAAGACAAAGGGCGGCGCGTTTCTGATCGAGCAAACCGCGCCCGAGGAAATTTTCACCCCCGAGGACTTTACCGACGAGCATCGCGCCATCGCGAAGACCACCGACGAGTTCTGGCAGAAGGAAGTAGTGCCGAACATCGATGCGATCCGCCATCAGGACCATCCCTTGTGCGCGAAAATCCTGAAGAAATCGGGTGAATTGGGGCTCACCGCGGTAGTGATTCCGGAAAAATTCGGCGGCATGGAAATGGACATGACATCCATGATGGTGGTGGCCGAAGGAGTGGCGCGCGAAGGCTCGTATTCGGCTTGGCACGGCGCGCACACGGGCATCGGCACCCTGCCGCTGCTGCTGTTCGGCACGGAAGCCCAGAAGCAGAAATACTTGCCGAAGCTGGCGACGGCGGAGATGATCGCGGCGTATTGCCTCAGCGAGCCCCAGGCAGGCTCCGATGCTTTGGCCGCGCGCACGCGCGCCGATTTGACGCCGGACGGAAAGCACTATATCCTCAACGGCCAGAAAATGTGGATCACCAACGGAGGCTACGCGGATCTGTACACGGTGTTCGCCAAGGTGGGCGGCGAGAAATTCACGGCGTTCCTGGTGGAGCGCGCGTGGCCCGGAGTAAAGCCTGGCGCCGAAGAAAAGAAGATGGGCATCAAGGGCAGTTCGACCACGGCCGTCTTTCTGGATAACGTGATGGTGCCGGTGGAGAACGTGCTGGGCGAGATCGGCCGCGGCCACATCATTGCGTTCAACATCCTGAATCTGGGCCGTTTAAAGCTCGGCCCGTTCGCGCAAGGAGGCTGCCGCGCGGATCTGGCGGACGCCATCCAATACGCGAAGGAGCGCAAGGCGTTTGGAAAATCGATCAGCGAATTTGGCATGATCCAGCACAAAATCGCCGAAATGGCGGTGCGCATGTATGTCAGCGAGAGTATGACATATCGCGTGGTGGGCGCGATTGAAGCTCATCTGGCTGGATTCACCTGGGATGCGCCCGACGCCGGCGCGAGGCACCTAAAAGCAGTCGAGGAGTTCGCCGCCGAATGCTCGTTTATTAAGGTGTTCGCGTCGGAGACGCTCGATTACGTGGTCGATGAGTGCGTGCAGATCCACGGCGGCTACGGCTTCAGCCAGGAATATTCCTGCGAGCACGCCTACCGCGATTCGCGCATCAACCGCATTTTCGAGGGCACGAATGAGATCAACCGCCTGCTCGCCACGGGCATGATCATGAAGCGCGCGCAGAAGGGCTCTTTGCCGCTAATGGAAGCGGGCAAGAAGCTTTTCGCGGAAATCATGGCCGGGCCGCAGTTGGGAGCCGAGGTCGATATCGTCGCCAATGCGAAGAAGATCGGCCTGTTCGCCATGGGCGTGGCGGTGCAGAAGTACGGCGCTGCGCTTGACGATCAGCAGGAAGTGGTGGCCAACATTACCGAAATTCTGATGAACGCTTACGCGCTCGAATCTGCCACGCTGCGGGCGGAAAAGATTGCACGCTCGGGCAAGAACGCTGAGAACGCGAAGGAAATGACGGCGGTATTCGCTCGAGAGGCGATGGATACCATCGAATCAGCGGCGAAGAATGTTCTCGCCGCCTGCAACGAGGGCGACACGCTGAGGACGAACCTGACGATTCTCAAACGCTTCACCAAGATGGAAACGGTCGACACCATCGGCCTGCGCCGAAAGATCGCTGCGAGGTTGATCGAGTCCGGCAAATTCGTGGTGTAATCGCCAGACCTGAGGCGCGTCGGTGGATCTATTTCCCCGAACAGCGTAAAATCGCAGCATGACCAGACGTTCGCTGCTCGGGGCCGCATTTGCCGCTCCGTTCGCCGTCCATTTCCTCGATGGCCAGAGCCGCTTGCCGATCAAGAAAGCGGTGGAATTCAGCATGATGCCGAAATCGCTCAGCGTGCTGGACGCGTTTCAGCTCGCCAAGGATTGCGGATTCGAGGAGATCGAATGCCCTACGACCGCGGACCAGGCCAGGGCCGAGGAGATGCTGGCAGCGTCAAAGAAAACCGGCGTGCGTATTCATTCGGTGATGAATATGGCGCACTGGGACTATCCTTTGTCGTCGCCCGATCCCGCCGCAGTTGAAAAAAGTCTCGAAGGCATGCGGACCAGCCTCAACAACGCGAAGCTTTGGGGAGCCGATACGGTGCTGCTGGTGCCGGCCGTGGTGAAGCCCGACGTCAGCTACGCGCAGGCTTGGGAGCGCTCCCAACGTCAGATTCGCAAGCTGATTCCGCTGGCGCAGGAGCTGAAGGTCATTATTGGCATCGAGGAAGTATGGAACAGATTCCTTCAGAGTCCGCTGGAGTTCGCGCGCTACATCGATTCGTTCGAAAGCCCGTGGATCCGCGCTTATTTCGACGTCGGCAACGTGGCCATCAACGGCTATCCGCAGGATTGGATCCGGGTGCTGGGCAAGCGGATCGTGAAGCTCCACATTAAGGACTTCAAGTTCGAGAACGGCGTCGCCACGTGGGTGAATTTGCGGGAAGGGCAGATCAACTGGCGAGCGATTCACGATGCGCTGGACGAGATTAAGTACAAAGGCTCGGCCACGGTGGAACTAGCGGGCGGCGATGCGGATTATCTGAAATACGTGAACCTCCGGTTTGAGCAGATATTGAGTGGCGTATGAAGAACTTTCTATTGGGAGTCGTGGTCGGGCTCGTGTTCGCGGTATTGGCCGCGGTGATCGTGGGCGCTTCGGCGATGTGGCTGAGCGACCGTCCTCCGGCGGTGGCCGACGGGTCGACTCTGGTGCTGCATCTGGAGGGCAATCTGCCGGAACAATCTCCGGTGGAGCTGCCGGTTCCGTTTCTCCAAGATCAGCAGCCGCTGACGATGGTCGAAACATGGCAGTTGCTGCGCAAGGCCGCGATGGATCCGCGCATCAAGGCCGTCGTTCTGGAGCCTCGCGGGCTGAGTGTCGGCTGGGCGAAGTTGGAAGAACTGCGCGGGTCAATCCTGGCATTCAGGAAATCCGGCAAGCCCGTGTACGCTTATCTGCGCGGGGCGGGCTCGAAGGAATACTACGTCGCCACAGCGGCCGACCGCGTGTTTATGTCGCCCGAGGACGAACTCGACGTCAAGGGCCTGCGCGCGCAGTTGATGTTCGTCAAAGGTACTCTTGACAAACTCGGCGTTGGGCTCGAATTCGAGCACGTCGGCAAATACAAAGACGCGCCCGACATGTTCACGCGCACGTCGCCGACGCCCGAGACGCTGGAGGTCGAGAATCAGATTCTCGATCAATACTTCGGCGATATCGTGCGCGTCATCGCGGAAGGCCGGAAGAAACAGCCGGACGCAGTGAAGGCGCTGATCGACGATGGGCCGTTCGTCGGCAAGAGCGCGCTCGACGCCGGTCTGGTGGACGCGCTGCTGTTTGAGGATGAGATGTACGACCAGTTGAAGGACGCGGCGAAGCTCTCTGCGATCAAAAAGATTGGCGAAAAGGATTATTCCCGAGCGCAAGCTTCGGGCTTCGAGGGGAAAACGAAGATCGCGTTCCTGGTCGGCCAGGGTGAGATCACGCGCGGCAGGACGGGCGACACGGCTAGCAGCGACGGTATTACCGCCAGCGGCCTGGTGAAGCTAATGCGCCAGGTGAAGGACGACGATTCGATAAAAGGCGTCATCCTGCGCATTGACTCGCCCGGCGGCGACGGTATCGCCTCGGACGATATTCTGCACGAGGCCAAGCTGCTGAGCGCGAAGAAAGCAGTGGTGATCTCCATGTCCGATCTGGCGGCTTCGGGAGGCTACTTCATCGCCATGTCAGGCGATCCCATCGTCGCGTATCCGAACACGCTCACCGGCTCGATCGGCGTGTTTTTCGGAAAATTGAATTTGAAAGGCCTGTTCGACAAGATCGGCATCTCGACGCAGATGCTGAAGCGAGGCCGCTTCGCAGACATCGATTCGGAAACGGCTCCTCTGAACGACGAGCAGCGGGCCAAGCTTCGCCGCGAGATCGAGACGTTCTACAAGGAGTTTGTCGATCGCGTCGCCGCGGGGCGCAAGCAGCCATACGACAAGGTCGAAGCGCTGGCACAGGGGCGCGTGTGGCTCGGCTCGCAGGCGAAGCAGAATGGATTGGTTGACGAGCTTGGTGGCCTGGATCGCGCGGTGGAAATGGTGCGAGATCGGGCGAAAATCTCGTCGTCGGAAAAGCTCGTGCTGGTGACGTATCCGCCAAAGCGTACTGTGTGGGACGTGTTGTTCAACCGCTCTGACGACACGTCGGAACTGGAGTCGCGCCTTAGGCCGTTCATCGGCCGCCTGCCCATGCGCGCGCTGGCGCGTGGAGGCATCTTGCGGTTGATGCCGTTCGCAATTGAAGTGAAATAGTCCATAACCACAGCGGACGAAGGGCTCAAAAAACTCTTGACTGCATATACTGTATGGCGTACAGTGTACGTAGTACAGTATGAATGAGAGCCTCGAAAACCTCAAGTTGGAGCTCCGGCGCGGGTGCCTGGTTCTGGCCGTGCTGGCGCAACTCCGCGAGGAGCACTACGGCTACACGCTGCGCAAGGCGTTGGCCGAAGACGGGCTGGAGATTGAGGAAAGCACCCTGTATCCACTGTTGCGGCGGCTGGAAACGCAGGGTTTGTTGACCAGCGAGTGGCGCGAAGAAGATAAGCGCAACAAGCGTTTTTACAAGCTTTCGAAGGAAGGCAAGCCGGTCCTGAGGCAACTGGTCGAGGAATGGAGGGCGCTCGACGAGTCGCTCGATAGAATTTTGCGGGAGGTGCGCGTATGAACATGTTGGAACGTTATCTGCATGCGGTGGCGAGGCTGCTGCCGAAAGCCCGGCGTGAGGACATCATTGAAGAGCTGCGCACAAATCTTCTTGCACAGATGGAGGATCGCGAGGAGGAACTGGGCCGCGCGCTCACTGATGACGAGCAAGCGGACATTTTGCGCCGCCACGGCAACCCGACCCTCGTTGCCGGCCGCTATCGCGAGCCCAATCTCGGCTTGGCCTTCGGCATACAGTTGATCGGCCCGGAACTGTTCCCGATATACCGGACGGTGCTGGGGATGATCCTCGGCATCACAATTGTCATTCTCGCGGTTGTTGCATTTCTGCTGTCGCGAACAACCCACGAGACGATCACGCTCGCGCGCCTGCTGGCGCCGCTCCCGATACAAATTATCGTGACCACGCTGATCTTCATTCTCATCGATCGAGGTAAGGACCACGTGCTGAACCGCTGGGATCCTCGGGATCTGCCGGCCGCAAGACCCGTTTCGGAGGAAGGCCCCACCGGGAGGAACATCTTCCGACTTCTCTGTCAAGCCGTGGGAACGGCGTGGCTGGCGCTAACTCCCCATTGGCCGTACCTGATGCTCGGCCCCGGAGCGCTCTATCTTCCGGCGATGCAGGTTCAGTTTTGGCCGCAATACCCATTCTTCTATGGAGCGATTGTGGCGCTCCTCTGTGCCGGGCTCGTGCTGGACTTTTTTGTACTGTTCCGATGGTTGCCGAGGCGGCGCGCGCGCGTCATTGAACTGGCCTTGCGGGGCTTAGGCCTGTGCGTAGGGGCCTCCCTGCTGATCCACGGCCCGAACTACGTGACGTCGCCTTATAAAGAAGTGGCCAATTGGGCCAATGAGACCCTCTATATCTGTGTCGTGATCGCGGTGGCGATTCATGTGTGGCTCACCGCGTCCGAACTGCGCGCGCTAGTTCGAGATCGTCACCAGATGTTGCCCGCGGGGCAGCATTAGGACATTGCCGATCATCCGCGGTGTTGCTTGGGCGCCGTCGATCTCCAGCTTGCGCGGAGTCCTTTCCAGGGTGGCCATGGCGCGGGAGCTGCTTTGATACGCAAACTCGATCCCGCTGCCCGTGGCCCTGGCGGATTTCAGCTCGCCATTGAAGTCGAGCATCTGCACGGAGGTGGGACTCGGCGCGGGCTCGATGGAATGAGGGCCGTGCGGCAGCCAGAGTATCCTTCCGTCCAGCACCGGCCAGGGCTTTCCGTCCACCAGAGCAGGGCCGCGCCAGGGAACTCCCGCGCCGTGCTTCGATTCGACGACGAGTTTGCCGCCCACAGTCTCGGCGCGGTCGACCGACGCGGCGGCGGAGGACAACAGCGCGAGATCGGCCGGCAGAATCGAGTTCTCAAAATAGAGGGCCACCCTGGAAAACGCGTCCGAAGCCATATGGACAAGCTCGAACAGCTCCGTTCCCGTCTGCTGCTTGGTGGGGTACACGTCCTGATATCGCTCGACAACATTGATATCGATCGCGAGTCTGTCGCGTTGATCAGGCGTGCGCGTCAGGGCGGAGTAGCGTGCGGCGATCTGCGGATAGCGCTGCGGGCCGAGGTTCCAAATGGTCGCGGGATCTTCGATCAGGAATGTAAAGTCACGGGGGCCGAGCATCGGCAGCACGCGCGACGCATCGGCGCCGATCTTCTCGCGCATTGAGGTGTCGAAGCGGTCGTCGACGTGGGTCAGCGTCAGGTCGAGATACGGCTTTGCTTTGCGGATCTCGTCGATTTGCGCCAGCCATTCCGCCTGCTGGCGCCGCGCCAGATCTGCCCGAAACTCGGCGAACTTCGCGAGATCGGCGGCCGGCCGCGGCTTGCCGGGCGTAAACAGCTCAATCGGGTCGAGGCCTGCCTTCGTGCGAAACTCGGCCCGCACGTCGTCGTTCATCGGCGTCAGGCGGGCGGGATTCTCGAAGCCTTCGAGCGATTCGAAATACAGCTCTGCGAGGTTCACCCCGTCCCAATCGAAGCGTCCGATCAGGTCTCGTGCGCCTTGGGAGACCGCGGCAAACGCGTCGTGATTGGTCAGATTCATGAGCTTGCGCCAATCAAGCTGCGCATCTTGCAAGAGGGCTGTCTTCTCCCGCCATTCGGGATGCTGGTCCCAGAACTTCTCGCTCACGTGCGGCAACTCCAGCCACGCATACACCGCGATGCCGCGGCGATGGCAGGCGTCGATCAATCTGTGCAAATATTCGTCGCCTCGCGCGTCGCGCTCCCAGTAATGCCACGCGGCGACGTGCAGCGCAGCGATGCCGGCGGCCTTCCAACGCGCGGCGAAGTAATCGAGATCGACGCGCGAGCGGTACGCGGAATCGAAAAACGCCCAGAGACGATCTGAACGGAACGGCGCTTCCAGCCCCAGATCGGCCAGCGCCTGCGGAATGTACGGAAACCGCTCGTACCCGTTGGGACCCGGCGACGCAGCAATCCACAATACGGCGCCTTTGCCTCGCCTGTACCCTGCCATCAACGGAATGCCCTGCCATCGCTCCACCGCGAATACCCGAGCCTCCTTGGGCACCTCGAACACGGGGACTTCGAGGGCCTTTCCCCAAACGATGTGCAGCTTCACCGAGCGTAGGTCCTCCACGCTATGCACGATCACGTGAGGCTTGGCGCTTGCGCGGAAACCGAACGAGGCGGCTGCAGCGGATTGCCCTTCCAACACAAGGAACGCGCCATGCTCCAACCTCAGCTCGCATTCGGCGGCGGATGCTTGTACTCCCGCCGGGATCACCAGAACGTCGCCTGGGGAGTTTTCATGCAGGCCAATCGAAGAGAAAATCGCCGCCCAGGAACCGGGATCGCTGCCCATCACTTGAAAGGACAACGTAGGCGCGGCGAAGACCGCGGCTGCGGAAGCCAACAGGCTAGTGAGTAAACGCATACCAGACTCCAATTCGCAGATCGTTGAAATTCGGGCGGTGCGGATTATCCTGATTGACCAAGTAGGCCCCGCGTAGCAAGTTCACCGAAAACAGCAATGGAACGCGCCAATGCTCGAATTTGAATTTCACGCCGGGGCCGGTTTCCACATAACTCCCCCAATACTGACCCTGCGCGTCGGCGGTGAGATTGGCGCTCCAGTAAACCTGCGGATGAAAGCCGCCCAGCGTCTCCGATTCGCGCATTGTGATTCCCCCGCGATTCTGTGAATAGAGCAAAGTGTCTTTATTGAAGCGCCTGACGTAAATGCCGTCGTCGTTCGTCTCGGCGAACAGGCCGTGAGCGCCGCCCGCCAGTAGGTGGCCCAGGCCTTTGGTGAACGACACGCCTCCGCGATAATCGGGGAGGGCGCGGCCGGGATCGGCCATCGTCGGGTTGAAGCGGAAGGACTCACCCGCTTCAAACCACCCCATCACGCCGTGGACTGTCTTGGTCGCGACGCCGAGGCCGAGGATCAGGCTTTGCTCACTCAGAGATTGCGCGCCCCAGTTGGCAAACTCCACCGCGCCGCGCGCATCGCCTACCAGGCGAACGGATATATACGGTCTCAGCCAGAAGTTTCTCAACCGCAACTCCGTTTTGGCTTGCGCGTAGCCGAACAGATCGTGCCAGCGGGTAGAAAATGTCGGAAACATCCAGACGGTGGTGCGAAACAGCTCTGTCGAAGGCTGAAGATTGTGATAAGCGCGCGAGGCTTCGGCGGCGACGTCGGGATCGGGGCTCTGGCTGGCGAGATTGAACCATTTCACGGCCTCGCGGTCGTCCTTCAGCATGTTGTAGGTCCAGCCGAGCTTCAGCATCACTCCGTAATCGCCGGGATCGGATTCGTGGGCAATTAGCAGATACTTCTCCGCGTCCTTCAAGAATCCTTTCTCGAGGCTCTTGAGACCGATTTCGCGAGCCTGACTGGAACCCGTGCGGGTTTCCTCCGCCCGGCGTTGAAGGTATTGCGGCGTCTTCATCGCGGTGCGGACGCGCTCGGCCAGTTCTGTGTCGCCGCTCGAAAGCACGCGCTGGAGCAGAGGCAACGCGCCCTCTTCATCGCCTCGAGTCCAGTGGAGCAGCCCGAGCTGTGCGACAGAAAGCAAATCATTCGGCGCGATCTCGACCAAGACCCGGAACTCCTTCTCCGCGTCGGCGCGATTGTTCATTTCGACGTGCAGGTACGCCAGTTCGCGACGGAGTTCGATGTTGCGAGGATCTACCGCCAGGGCGCGCTGAAACTCATACACGTAGGGATATCGTTTTGGGAGAAGGCCGCGAGCTTCCTCCGCCACCCGAGGCTCGGCTCCGCGCGATGCCGCCAGCAGCGCCTCGTCGGCCTCGTCGTTCTTCTCTACCTCGCGATAGACGCGGCCCAGGTCAAGCAGCAGCGCTCGCCGGTCCGGGCGCAAGAGCCAGGCTTTCTTGTAATGTTCTGCGGCGAGAGGCAGTTCGTCGCGCTGCTCGGCTAGGCGAGCCAGCTCTTCGTGTGCGCTAAAGTTATCAGGCGACATCTTAATCGCCTTGGTCCATTGCGCAAGGCCCTCGCGCAGCGGCCGGTCGATGTTTTCAAACGCCTCGGCGGCGGTCTGGTTGCCGTTCTTCCGGATACGGTCGAAAATGCGCCGCGCCTCGGCCCGTCGCTTGGTCTCATAACAAAGGAACGCGTATTCGAGTGCCACATGATCGTCGCGAGGGTCCAGACGCATGGCCTCGGCGAACTGATCGCGCGCGCCTTCGTTCTCGCCGATCTTCAGATACGTATAGGCCAGATCCTTGCGCATGCCGGGGCGGTCCGGAGCGATCGTCACTGCCTGCTGGAACGCAGCGATCGCGCGGTCATAGTCCTTGGAGCGGAGAGCCTCGTAAGCCTTTTCCAGAGGAGAGTACGCGGGGTCCGGCGTCTGCGCGGAACCGGCTACGGCGAAGATGAGGAGAAGTATTCCCAGCATTTGATTTCCCTGGTGGGGTATTAAATAGTGGGGTGATACCCCCACTTTTCTCCGAGAGAAGAGAGCGGGGTCAATTTCAGCCAGGACGCAGAGATCGCAAAGGAAGAAGATCGAAATCAAGTTCTCGGGGAGGACGGCTTACGATCCTTGCTCAGATACACCGTTTGTGACGGGAAAGCCGTGGCCGCTCCCAGACTTTCGATGGTGTCCATGATGCGCAGCAGCAGGTCCTCCTGGGCTTCGAGGAATTGCAGATAGTTGGTGGTGGAAATGTAGGCAGCGACTTCGAGATTGAGAGAGGAGGCAGCCATGCCGGTCAGGCGGACGCGGGAGCTGTCCGGCTCGACGCGGGGATCTTCGGCGAGAAGCTTTCGCAGGGCTTCCAGAACCGCGCGCATCTGGGCTGCCGTCGTTTCATATCGAAGACCGATCACGTGGCGGAAGTAAATTTTTTCACGCATGCCGAGGTTTTCCACCGTCATCGCGGAAAGTTGACCGTTCGGCACAGTCAAAATGGTCCGCGCGTCAGTACGGAGGCTGGTAGATCGCAGGCCGATGTCTTCCACCGTGCCCGTTTGATCGCCAATGCGGCAGGTATCACCCACGCGGATGGTGCGGTCAAAGATCAGGCTAACGCCTCCAAACAGGTTTTCGAGCGTTTTCTGCGCTGCGAACGCGATGGCGATGCCTCCCACGCCGAGGCCGGCCACCAAAGTTGAAACGTCCTTCACCAGATGAGCCAGGCGGAGCAGCTGGATGATCACCACGCCGAACGTAATCGCGATGAGCATGCGCTCACATAGGCGGATCACGGCGGTGGCGTCGGCTCCGCCGCGCTGCCGGAGACGGCGGCCGAACAACCGGCCGGAGACGGAGATCGTCCGCGCCACCAGCCATCCCGCGAACATGATCCCCAAGCCTCCGCCGACGTAATACCAGAGCTCGCGCGCAAACCAGGGCAGATGAAGGATGGAGATGGTGGCGGCGAGGAGGAGCAACGCGACCAGGCCACGCAAAGGCCCGATGAGGTGGTCTAGCAGCGGCTGGTCCTCCGGCTCGGCGATGGAGCGGAACACGCGGCGCAGAATGGGGCCTGAGATCTTCCGCATCGATGCGGCGACAACCAGCGCGAGCGCGACGCCAATGAGGAGCACCAGCCACTGCCAAAGGGGTATGCCGAGCGATCCGCGGCGCATGAGCGGATGCGGAACCAGGTCGGTGATCCCGGTTGAGCTGAATTCGTCGTACACGGCCGGGATTTCCACCAGAGTTTCGGGTGAAAACAACCAGATATACTGGTTTCCCCTCCGGACCCTTTCAAGCACGATGTTCAGCGGTCCGCCGTCGGTGACGATGGTTCCGGCTAACTCTTTGTTGGGTGGGAGGTTGTCCTTTAGCTTGCCTTCCGGCTGATCGCTTAATTGGCTGAGGTTGGCGGGAAGGCCCTGATCCAGGACCACGCTGAGTTCCGTGGCCAGCTCGGCCGGATCCTCGCCTTTGATGCTTGCGATGAACTGGCTGGCAGTCTGCCAGTCGCCTTTATGAGCGGCGGTGAGGAAACCCACCACGCTTCCCCGGGGAGTGGAGCGGCCCAGGCTATCTGCAAGTCCTTCATAAGGCGGAGCGATCTGTCCCTGGCTCGGCAAATAAGCAAAGAATAGTACGATTAAGAAAGTCCTTATGCGAATAATCATTGCTGCTGCTTATCTCCTTACGCAGGTCTTACTTGCCGATCAAATCACGCTCAAGAACGGGGACCGGATCACTGGAGCCATTATTAAGTATGACGGGAAGAATCTGGTAATCAAATCGGAGCAGTCGGGCGACGTTGCTATCCCCTGGGAGAACGTCACGGCCGTAACGTCCACGCAGCCCTTGAACGTCACGCTGAGGGACGGGCAAAAGCTCGTGGGTATCGTCACCACCGATGGATCCAAGTTCAACGTCGCGACCAAGGATGCGGGCAACATCACGGCGGCCCGCGAGACGGTGGTGGGCATCCGTTCCGAGGGAGAGCAGAAATCCTACGATACGGAGATTGAGCGGTTACGACGCCCGCGCCTGCTCGATGTGTGGTCAGGAACGCTCGACCTGGGATACGCGCTTACGCACGGCAACACGGATACCTCCACGTTCTCCTTGAGATCGAACGCGGTACGCGAAACCCCCCGCGACAAACTCACGGTGACGTACACACAGATTTATTCGAGCAGCGACGCATCCGGGCCCACTCTTACAACGGCCAACGCCAAACGGGGCGGAATCGCCTACAACCTGAATATCGCGCGTAAGGCGTTCGTGTTCGGATTGGTGAGTTTGGAAAACGACCAGTTTCAGAACCTGGACCTGCGGTTCGCTCCGGCCGGCGGCTTCGGCTATCACGCGCTGAATACGGCGAACACGGTGTTCGATCTCTCCGGCGGTGCGTCGATGAATAAGGAGTTTTTCTCGGCGCCTGCAGGATCTCCGGTGGGCACGGCCGGAGTCACGCACACCTACGCTGAAGTGATCCTCAGCGAGGAACTATCCCACAAGTTCAGCAAGACGATTTCGATGCACGAGTTGCTGGCGTGTTTTCCCAATGTGACCTCATCCGGGAATTACCGTATGAATTTCGATGTGTCGGCGGTGGCAGCGATCAAGAAATGGATGTCGCTCCAGATTTCTGCCAGCGACCGGTTCTTGAGCAATCCTTTGCCGGGCAACAAGAATAACGACATCCTCTTCACCACCGGGTTGCGGTTCGTATTCGCAAAACAGGCGGCGAAATAGGGCCGCGACCGTCCGGAGCGGTTCTATCCAGTGAGGCAGCGGTGAAAAACGACATCATCGAGGAGAAAATCGCCGCGCTGGACGCGCTGCGTATGTCGCCCTCGTCCGCGCTGGAGCCGCTGAAAAAGGCCCTGAAGGATCGCAACAACGTGGTGTGTGCCAAAGGTGCGAGGGTCGCCGGCGAGCTGCTGTTGAGCGGGGCGATTCCCGATCTTCTGGCGGCGTTCGCGCGATTCCTGCACGATCCTGTAAAAACGGACCCGAAGTGTTGGGCCAAGGTCGCAATCATCAGGACGCTAAAAGACCTCGGGCACGAAGACCCGGCGGTGTATCTCACCGGGATGGAGCATGTGCAATTCGAGCCGGTCTGGGGTGGCAAAGCTGATGCCGCCGCCGATCTGCGAGGGGCCTGCGCCCTGGCGCTGGTCGCCTGCTCGATGCCTCGCGAGGCGATCCTGATCCGCTTGGCAGATCTTCTGGCCGATCCGGAAATGCGCGTCCGCTGCGACGCCGCGCGCGCCATCGCGCAATTGCCGGGCGGCGACAGCGTCCTGATGCTGCGCGTGAAAGCTCTGGTGGGCGATCCGGAGCCGGCGGTAGTGGGCCAGTGTTTTCTTTCGCTACTCGGGATCGAGCCGCGCCAATCTGTTCCTTTCGTGGCGCGGTTTTTGACCGCATCCAATCTGGATTTGCGGTTCGAGGCGACCGCGGCGCTAGGCGAATGCCCGGAAGTGCTCGCGGTGGAGGCGCTTATTGCGCGGTGGAAAGTCGAGCTCAGCCCGGAGATGCGGCGGGCCATCACGCTATCGCTGGGCGTGTCGAGACTACCTGAGGCACGGGAGTTTCTGGCAGAATTAGGGGCTGAGGAGTGAATTCGGCCAAACCCAAGGCCTGCAATCACTTGTGCACGGAAACAGGTTGATCGCCGTCAATGTAAGCGACGTACGAACTTCCAGCACCTGCAGCGACCTCCTTCGTTTTGCCCTTGGCACCGGCCTCGATCGGCCGCTTCGCAGGACCATCTTTGCCGCGCGACGGCTCGGCACGAACCTTGATCTTCTTGCCATCCACGGCCTCTGCCTGCGTCAGTTGAAACGTCATTTTTGCGCCGAGCCCGAAGATCTTCTTCTTGCCCGCCGCTTCCGCGATAATGCCGGTGACACTGGCTCCTTTGGCGACCACAATCGTATCGCCGACCTTTAATCCGTCGATGGCGGTGAAATGAATCACCCGGCCCTCTTCGGAGTCGGTCGGGACATTCTCCTCCAGGCGGATGCTAAACGGCATCCCGTCGGCCGCCGTCACGGTCACGGCGGGTTTCGGAGCAGCCTGTTGCACCGGTGGCGGAGCGGGAATGGGCGCCCCCACCGTAGGCTTCGTGCTCTGCGGCTGCACCACGGGCGGTGGTGGCTGCGGCGCGGGCACTGGCGCGGGAGCCGCAGTCTGCTTCGCCGCCGCGGCGGTGGTTCTCTTGGCTGTGTCCGCGGGAGGCAGCCCAGCCTGCTTCGGATTCCGCATGGCCTCAATAATGGTGCCGGACACGCCGGCTTTGCTCAGCCGGATCACTTCCGCCGACGTCAACACGAAATCCGTCTTTTCCGACCGGATCTGGCTGAGGATCACGTTGGTGGGCACCTTCTCAGTGACCATTTCAATGATGCGGTCGTTGGAGAGCGTGCTTTCCGCGGGCGGCGTCTCGACGGGAGTCGGCACGGTGACCGGCGCGGGAACGGCAATGGGAACCTGCATGACGACCGGCCCCTGCGGCTCGGCCTGCTTGTGGTGCTTCAGCCACCACCATGCGCCTCCGCCACCTCCGCCGAGGACGAGCACGGCCGCGACGATCCCCCCGATCAGCGGCAGAGGAGATTTTTGCGCCGGCGGAGGGGCCGGTCGAGCGCCTAAATCGACAGCCTGAATTCTGGAGCGGTACAACTGGCCGGAGTCCGATTCATGTTTCAGCGCGGCCAGCGCGGCCAGCACATCCCTCATCGACTGCCAGCGCTCGTCAGGATTCTTGCGCAAGCAGCGGCTGATGAGCATTTCCAGTTGCGGTGGAACGTCGGGGGCGATCTCCACCATCGGCCGGTGCTCGTCGCGCAAAATCGCGGAAAGGGTGGACAGCGCCGAATCGCCGCTGAACGCCCTCTGTCCGGTGAGCATTTCATAAAACACCACGCCGAAGGAAAAAATGTCGGAGCGGGTATCCACCTTCTTGCCCTGCGCCTGCTCCGGCGACATATAGCTGACCGTGCCGATAATGGAGCCTTCCACCGTCAGCGGCGCTTCGGCGATGGTCTGCGTGGCGTCGCCGATGACGCTCGAGGCGCCGCGGTCCGTCAACTTCGCAAGACCGAAATCGAGCACCTTCACCAGGCCGGAATCGGTCACCATGATGTTCCCGGGCTTGACGTCGCGATGCACGATGCCGACAGCGTGCGCGGCGCTGAGAGCGTCCGCCATCTGCACGCCGTACTTTAGTGCCTGGGCGGGCCGAAGGCCTCCCTTGGGAATCAGATCGACCAGCGTCTTCCCGGAAACGAACTCCATCACCATGAAATCGCCGTCCGGTTCGTTGACGATATCGTAAATCGTGATGATGTTGGGGTGATTCAGTCCGGAAGCGGCTTGCGCTTCCTGAATGAAGCGGCGGCGGCGATCGGGGTCGCCTGCGCTGGCTTTGGAGAGGACTTTGATGGCGACGAAGCGGTTTAGGCGCGCATCCTGGGCCTTGTAGATATCGCCCATGCCGCCCGCACCGAGCTTCTCCAGGAATTGATAATGCGAAACGACCCGACCGACCATCTCCACGCTCGCGCGCCTCCCCGAACCATATTAGTGTGTCACAAGTGGCGCAGCGTTGCGGGACGAAGGGATTTTTTATATTCCGACCATGCGCCGCGAGCGATTCCGCCGCACCAGCATCGCGTCCTGTGCGGGCGGCGCGTCGAACTCCACCTCGATGACCGAGACCATCGGGTCGTGTGGCGTCTCCGGCAGGCCGATGAAGCGCAGCCGCAGGTCGCTCTGCTCGAATCTCACCGGAGTCGAGGCGCCGTAAAGCTTCGCCGACACAGCCTTGGTTTTCATTCCGCCGAGCGACAACTCGGAGCCGGGCCAGAACTGCACCATGACGTACAGCTTATTGCCGCGGACAAGGAAGTCGCATAACTGGCTGCGATTCACTTTGCAAGGGTCGACGGGCATGTGAATCAGCTCGGCATGCGTATCCATCCAGCGGCCGACCTCGGTGAGGATATTCACCGACTCGATCGGGATGGTGCCGTCGGCCTGGGGGCCGATGTTCAGCAGATAGTTGCCGTTGTCCCGCGTGCAGCGCACCAGATTGCGCACGATGTTTTTCGGCGTCTTCCAGTTGTCGTCGGCATGATGGTAGCCCCAGCTGTCGTTCATCGTCATGCAGGATTCCCAGGGCTCGTCCGAAGCGCGGATCACCTGCTCCGGTGTGGTGAAATCCTCAGGGATGCCGGTACGGTTATTGAGCAGGATATCGGGTTGAAGCTGGCGCACCATGGTGTTCAACTTCACCGCTTCCCATCCTTCGGGCTTCAGAGGCCAGTTGACGTCGTACCAGAGAATGTCGATCTTGCCGTAGTTACTACACAACTCGCGCACCTGGCCATGGATGTAATCGACAAAGCGGCGGCGGGCGTTTTCGTCCACCGCGCAGAGGGCGCCGTCGGGATGGTGCCAGTCCATCAGCGAATAATAGAAGCCAACGCGCATCCCCTCGGCGCGCGCCGCGTTCACGTATTCGCGCACCAGGTCGCGTCCGCAGGCGCTCATGGCGGTGTAATTGGTGAGCTTCGAGTCGAAGTGGCAGAATCCCTCGTGATGCTTGGTGGTCATCACCATGTACTTCATGCCGGCGCGGCGAGCCAGTTGCGCCCAGGCTCGCGCGGCGTTCGGGACGGGGTTGAAGCGCTTGGCTGCCTGCTCGTATTCGGCGACCGGGATGCCTTCGTTCTCCATCACCCATTCGTGGCGGCCGTAAACACTGTATAGTCCCCAGTGGATGAACATGCCGAAGCGAGCTTCGTGCCACCATTTCAGGCGGCGCTCGCGATCCTCGGGGGTCGACGTCGTCGGTCCCTTCGGCGGCGCGCCTTGCGGCTGAGCGGGAGCGTTCAGCACCTGGCCGGAAAGGGCGGAAGACATGGGCAGTGCTGCGGCGCTTGCCCCAATTGCATGCATCGCGGCACGGCGGGTGAATCGGGTGTTCATAACGAGGGAATCATATCAACTTCAACGTTGTAGTAACATGCGGTCATGCGGAATTTCGCGTTCGTCGTGCTTCTGGCGACGCTGTGCCTTTGCCAGGACGCTTCCGATCCCTGGTCCAAGCCTGAATTGATGGAACCGTCCGCGCTTGCGGGCCAGTTGAAGGGAGCGAAGCCGCCGGTGGTGATCTGCGTCGCGTTCCCGATGCTCTATAAGCTGAAGCACATCGCGCACGCGCAGTTTGCCGGGCCCGGATCGAAGCCCGAGGGCATCGAGGCGCTGAAGAAAGCCGTCGCCAATCTGCCCAAGGATGCCGATGTCGTCATCTATTGCGGCTGCTGCCCGATGGTGAAGTGCCCCAACATCCGCCCGGCGTACAGCGCGCTGAAGCAGATGGGCTTCACGCACATTCGCGTGTTGAGCATTCCGGATAACATGAACGCGGATTGGTATGCAAAGAACTATCCGACGGAGCAGTAGAATCCCCTGGCTCACGCCAGGGGCTGTAGGCCAGTTCGGATCGCCGAACAGCCCCGCGCATGAGTGCGGGGATCACCTCATCGTCACCCCGGCTGATAAACTTAAATGCTGGGGCGCGTAGCTCAGTTGGTTAGAGCACCTCGTTTACACCGAGGGGGTCCGGGGTTCGAGTCCCTGCGCGCCCACCACTTCCCGATTCCACCGCCGCTCCATTCTGATAAACTTCCTCCCAGGAGAGCCTTACTCGGCCCTGTCCGCTATGGCACACAATTTTACCCGACGACACTTCTTTTTTGGCTCGCTGCTGGCCGGCGCTGTTCCGGCGGCTGGATTCGGCAGCTCGCCCAACCTCAAAATGCTCGGCTTCAAATCGCCGAATGAGAAGATCAACATTGGCATCATCGGTGCGGGGGGAAAGGGACGCTCCAGCGTCAACATCCTGAACAACGCCAAGGAAAACATCGTTACCCTTTGCGATCCCGACGCGGTTTCCGCCAAACAGACGTTTGAGAAATTCGACAAAGCGCCGCGCTATACCGATTTCCGCAAGATGTTCGACAAGGAGACGAAGAACATCGACGCAGTGGTGGTCGCGACGCCGGATCACATGCATGCCATCTGCTCGGCATGGGCGATGGAGCGCGGCAAGGCCGTGTATTGCCAGAAGCCGCTGACGCGCACCATCTGGGAAGCGCGCCTGCTGACGCACCTGGCGGAGAAGTATAAGGTCGCCACGCAGATGGGCAACCAGGGCTATTCCAACGAAGGTACGCGCCAGTGTGCGGAGATGATCTGGAACGGCGAGATTGGCGATGTGAAGGAAGTCTGGGCCTGGACGAATCGTCCGATCTGGCCGCAAGGATTAACGACGGAGCCCACCCCCGAGCCTGTTCCGTCCACCATGGATTGGGACGCCTGGACTGGCGTCTCGACCGCGGGACGTCCTTATGGGATGTTTCCGCCAAATGCCGAGGGAAAACGAGAAGCCATCGCGCCCTTCAACTGGCGCGGATTTTTCGACTACGGCTGCGGAGCCCTCGGTGACATGGCCTGCCATATTCTAGGCGCGCCGAACGTCGCACTGCGGCTGGGAGCACCGAGTTCGGTGGAGTGCGTGATGCAGGAAGGCAAGTCCAGCTTCATGTTCCCGAAGAAATCCATTATCCGCTTCGATTTCCCGGCGCGGGGCAGCATGCCTCCGGTGAGGATCGTGTGGCATGACGGCATGGCGGAGCCTCCAGTGGCCCCGAACGGCCTTTCGCAGGATGAATTCCTGGGCGACCTGCCTCGTCCGCGGCGCGAAGGCCAGCCCGAGCCCGAAAAGAAGCTGCGCCAGAGCTACAACGGAAGCCTGTTCTTCGGCGAAAAAGGCTTTATCACAACCGGGACGTATGGAGAGAATACGCGCCTGCTGCCGGCCGACCGTATGAAGGACTACAAATTCCCCACGCCTGTGCTGCGCCGTGCGCCGGAAAGCAGCGAACGAGGCCACCACGCCGACTGGCTTGAGGCGATCCGCACGGGCATCCCGGCCAGTTCCAATTTCAGCGTCGCCGGACCGTTCACCGAGTGGATTCTTCTAGGTACGCTGGCGCTTCGCTTCGAAGGCAAGCTCGAATGGGATGCCGAGAAGATGAAGACCAACAATCCGGAAGCCAACAAGCTGATCAAGCCGCTGTACCGGAAGGGTTGGACCATCGGGAAGGCGTGACGCGTAGCCCCATGCGCAAGCTTGGGGGCTTATTCCACCTCCAGGGGCCGGTCGAACACCACGTCCAGGCTAGTCCCCTGCCTTAACTCCACTTCCTTGCCGCGCGTGAAAAGCGTGGTGGCGAGCCCGACGGCGCTGCCCGCCGCGGCTCCTATGCCTGCGCCGGTCCAACTGTTGTCGGCGATGCCTCCGATGCCTGCGCCGGTGCCGGCCAGAATCGCGATGCGCTCGACGTCTTTGCCGACGGTGCTGCCCTGTTCAACCAGGCCCTCGTTGTTGATCACTTTTTGCGTGGTTCCGGAGTCGTCAACGGAACTCAAATGCGGCGAAAACTTGAGTATCTTGCCGCCGGGCAGCGTTAGTGTATCGAGGCGGATCGCCAGCTGTGCGCGCCCGGAGACTTTCCCGCTGCGCCGCGAGATGAGCACCGTGCCTTGCACGTATGATCCGACGGGCACGATAACTCCGGCGCCGTCGGAAATGGGCGAGGCCGTTCGCAGATAAACCTGCGCCCCTTCCTGAGCCGTGCGCGTACTGATGGAATTGACCATCTTCAGCAGCACGTGCGTATTCCTTGGAATTTCGGCGGCGCGGAGGGTCATGAAAGCCAACACGGACAAAACAGCTGGTTTCATAATCCGATGATACACCGGGTGGGGCAGAACCCCAGGTCTGCGGCCGGCGCCCTCGCCGGCCTTCTCCTAGACTACTTCGCGACCGGAGCGAGCTTACGGCTATCGATGATTCGGTCAATCAGCCCGTAATGTAGAGCCTGATCAGGCTCCAGAATGTAGTCGCGGTCCACGTCTCGGGAGATTTTCTCCACCGTCTGGCCTGTTGCTGTGGCCAGAATATCGTTCAGCGTTTCGCGCATGCGCAGAATTTCCTTCGCGTAGATGTCGATATCGGTGGCCTGGCCGGCGAGACCGCTCATCGAAGGCTGGTGAATCAAAATCCGCGAATGAGGCAGGCTGAAGCGCTTTCCCTTTGTGCCGCATGCGAGCAGAACGGCTGCCATGGATGCTGCCTGACCAACGCAATAGGTCACAATGTCCGGCTCCACCAGGCGCATCGTGTCAAGGATCGCCAGCCCAGCGGTAATCGAACCGCCAGGAGAGTTGATATAAAGCGAAATATCCTTCTCCGGATCCTCGGCGGCCAGGAATAGCATCTGGGCAATGATCAAGTTCGCGACGTTATCATCGATCGGCGTCCCCAGGAAGATGATGTTTTCCTTGAGCAGGCGCGAGTAAATATCGAACGCGCGTTCGCCGCGCGAAGTCTGCTCCACCACCATGGGCACGAGTACCGAATTCTGCATGTTTTTAGGACTCCCTACTTTTTCATGATACGCGATCATCGCGTGGCGGGTACTGCGCCGGTGGATCTTCCCATCCAGTACGCCAGCAAGAAGAAGCCTCCGTCGTCCTCGGAATGGCCGCCGTTGCCGCCGTCGACGACGAACGGATTGCCGTTCCACTTCATTACCGGACGCTCGTCGGGAGGCAGCAGCGTGCGAGCCTGCCGCTCCCGCGCGCGGTCCAGTTCCTTGTCCATCACTAAGTCGCGGCGGTCGGAATTGATCACTTTCCAGGTAATCAGGTCCATGGGAATACGTTCGAGGGTCGCAAGCGCGGCGGCGAAATCGGTTCTTCGGTCCGGCCTGCCAACAGAGTAAATGTATGTCCACAGAGGGTTTTTTTCGCGCTGGCAGTTCTGCCACCACTGGTCGAGCGCACGGCGCATCGGCCCGAGCATCGCCGGATCTTTTTCGTAGCGGAAGAACGGATAGAAGGAAAGCATGGCCAGTTCTTCGTCCGAATAATTAATTTCTTCGCGCAGCTCGAGATACCTCGCGGCCTGCGCGGCGTACTTCATCCGCACGGCCACCTTTTTGAACTCGGCGTCATACTTCGGGTCGCCGGTGAGGTGTTGCGTTGTCTTCAGGAAACTCAGCAACTCCAGGGCATTCAACGCACTGTCGGATTTTCCTGCGCCGGCGAAGTATTCCGTCGACCATTTGCCCCACGTCGTCGGCTTGCCGGTGACGTCGACCAGGTAGTAGCCGTGCGAGACGATGTGATCCATCATGCGCCGGGCAGCGTTCTTGAGACGCAATTTCAGCGCGTCGTCGTTGATCGTGTCGTAAGCCACGCTCAGCAGGAAGAAATGCCCGACGAGTTCGTCGGAACTGGTGTCGCCTTTCCATTGGATCTGGCCGTCTGCCGTCCAATGCCAGACGCCGTCATCGGGGCGCGGATCGCCTTTCTTAACGTAGGATCGCGCAGGCAGCCCAGGCACGCCGGTGACGTCTTCCAGGAACAGAACCGCATCGATAGCCTTGCGGGCGAGCCTCAGCGCTTCCGGGTCCTTCGTAACGCCGTAGCGGAAGCACTCGGCCGCGCCGTACATGGCGGTCCAGAGCCCGTCGTTGTCGTTGGCCTCCAATTGATTGGTCGAAAGATCGCCGGCATTGGCCAGATGGGAATCGGCGACCATCCCGTAGCGGTCGTGCCGCAGGCGGACGCGATCCTCAAACGCGGCAGCTTTCTGTTCCAGCGTCATCGGGCGCAGTTCGATGTGCGAAACACCGGTGCGGGTGCGGACCCACATGCCTCGCGCCGCGTCAGGGAACAGGGCGAGCACCTCGTCGTCGGGAAGATATCGCTTGCCGGAGGAGTATTCGTTGGTGTTGCGATAGAGGCCTCGTGCGGCGGCGGTCCAGGTCGCGCCGTCGGACGCGGTGGCTTTCTTCGCGGTGAATGCGCGAAGTTCGGCGGGAATGGCCGGGTCGCCGGGAGGATAAAATGTCCGGAATTTCTGTAGGGACTGTGCGGAGAGTGCAGCGGCACAGGCCAGAGTCAGAGCAAGTTTAACCACGCCTCTAACATCCTTTCCGCCGCGGGACGCGGATTGTGAAGATTCGGATCGATAGGAGCCTGAAGCGTTGCCACATCGCCGCAGTTTACCGGCTGGTCGCACCAGTCTGCAATCATCTCCGGCGTGACCTCGGCGTGGAACTGGATGCCATAGATGTTACGGCCATATCGATACGCTTGATTCTTGCACTTGTTCGAATAGGCCAGCCATTCCGCGCCGGCGGGCAGATCGAAGGTCTCGCCATGCCAGTGAAAAAAGATCTCCGGCGAGGCGAGGCCTCCGAACACCGGGTCATCCTTCGCTGCTTCTGTCAACCAGACCGGCTCCCAGCCGATCTCCAGATCCCGGTTGCGATACACCTTTGCTCCCAACGCCTTGGCGATTATTTGCGCGCCGAGGCAGACCCCGAGCAGGGGCAAATCACCGGCCAAAAACCGGCCAATCAGCGCCAATTCGTCGCGCAGACCCGGCAGGTCATCGTTGGCCGACATGGGGCCGCCCATGGCGATAACTGCTTGATATTCTTCGTTCAAGAACGGCTCGCCGAGGTCGTGGTAGCGGCAGGCGAGGCCTCGATGGTCGAGAATTGCTGCGAAAAGGCCAAGATGCTCGAACGGTTCATGCCGGAGAATCAGCAGCATGCCGCCAATGTACCACTCTCGTAAACATCGCGGGGAATCAGCCGATATACCTATAAATAGAGATACAATTTGTTCGGCTATAATGAGTTACGGTGCCGGATAGAGGATCATGCGGATTCTAATTGCCGATGACAGCATTGTCTCGCGGCATCTGCTGGACGCCACCCTCCGCAAGTGGGGCTACGAAGTGGTTGTGGCTTGTGACGGAGTGGAAGCCTGGAATTATCTGCAGGCGGAGGACGCGCCCAAGCTGGCCATTCTCGACTGGGTGATGCCCGGCCTCACGGGCCCAGAGGTCTGCCGCCGTGTCCGCGAGCACGCCCACGACAAGGACTCCTATACCTATCTCATCCTGCTGACCTCGAAAAGTCTTCGCGAGGATCTGATTGAAGGCATGGAGTCGGGAGCCGATGATTACCTGACCAAGCCCTTCGATCAGCATGAATTGAAAGTCCGCCTCCGCGCCGGAACGCGCATCATCGATCTACAGCGGGAACTGGTCGCCGCCCGCGAAGAGCTGCGCGAACAGGCAACGAAGGATTTCCTGACGCGTATCTGGAACCGCTCCTCGATCCTCGATATTTTTCAGCGCGAACTGGCGCGCGGCAGCCGCGAGAATCGCCACGTTGGGCTGGTGATCGCGGATCTGGACCAGTTCAAATCGGTCAACGACACCTACGGCCACTTCGCCGGCGACGCCGTACTTCGCGAGTTTGCGCGCCGCATGCAGGCCGTCACGCGTCCCTACGACGCCGTGGGCCGCTACGGCGGCGAGGAGTTCCTGATCATCCTGCCCGGGTGCGACGCGGCGTGCACCGCCAGCCAGGCGGAACGCATGCGGGCGGCTCTCTCATCAGAAGCCATGTTCATTAACGAAAAGCCTCATCTGGTGACGTGCAGCTTCGGCGCCACGTGTTGGCGTCCGGGAATGGACTCGTCGGCCGAATCGCTCATCCGAGTGGCGGATAACGCGTTGTACATGGCTAAGGGCCAGGGCCGGGACCGCGTCGTGTATCTGGCGTAATTCTTCAGCGAATCTTCAGCTAGCGCAGATATCATCACGTCTAAAAGGAGACGTGTCTCATGAAGAAGTTCATGCTTGTGGCCGCCGCGGCGATGGTGTTTGCGGCAGCGCCCACCTATAAAGTCGTCAACAAGATCAAGGTCGGAGGCGCCACCCGTTGGGATTACGCCTACCTCGACAGCACCAATCACCGGCTCTATGTCTCGCACGCGACGCAGACGGAGGTGATCGACACCACAACCGATAAAGTGGTCGGCACCATTCCGGATACGAAGGGCGTCCACGGCATCGCGATCGCCAACGACCTTGGCAAGGGCTTCACCAGCGACGGCGGCGACAACGACGTCACAGTGTTCGACATCAAGACACTCAAGGTGCTCGGCAAGATCAAAACCGGCCAGAACCCGGACGCGATCATCTATGAGCCGGTGACCCACCGCGTCTTCACGTTCAACGGGCGCAGCAGCGACTCGACCGCCATCGACGCCAAGACCAATAACGTGATTACCGCCTCCATTCCAGTGGGCGGCAAGCCCGAGTTCGCGCAAGTAGACGGGAAAGGCCACGTGTTCGCAAACATTGAGGACAAAAACGAGATCATCGTGGTGGACGCGGCCAACGCGCTGGTTTCGAAGCGCTACTCGATCGCGCCCTGCGACGGGCCATCCGGCCTGGCCATCGATCCGAAGAAATCGATTCTGTATTCGGTTTGCGGCAACAAGATGATGATCGTCAGCGATCCGTCCACGGGTAAGGTGCTCGCCACGCCGGCCACTGGACCGGGAACGGATGGAGTCGCCTTTGACGACGGCTTTGCCTTCAGCGCCAACGGCGGCGACGGCACCATCACCATGGTGGACGACAAGTTCCAGGTGGTGGCGACGATTCCCACCACGCGCGGCGCCCGAACCATCGCGGCGGATCAGAAGGCGCACAAGCTGTATCTGCCGGCCGCGGAGTTTGGTCCTCCGGCTCCGGATAAGGATGGCAAGAAGGGGCGTCCTCAGCCTTTGCCGGATAGCTTCCAGATCGTCGTCCTGGGCCGCTAGAGTTATGTGGGGCGGACCCAGGTCCGCAGCCGACGCCCTCGTCGGCGTTTGGCCAGACGCAGGCGTCCGCCCTACTTCCCATCCACGGAGAACGCCAGTAGCACATTCCCCGGGCCTCCGCCGGTGAACGCGTAGCCGGAGTTCACGTACACGATTCCGTCAACCACCGTCGCTCCGGGGCCATCGATCCCTCCGCCGCGCGCCGCCACTTTGTTCACCGTCTCGAATTCCCGGAACGTGTCGAAATCCCAGATCACTTTGCCGTCCTTCGCCGAATATGCCCGGAAATGGCCGTCGAGCGATCCGGAAAACACCACTCCTGGAATCGCTGTCACTGCCTGGGACTGTGCCGGGCTGCACGGCCTGCGATTGCCGCACTCGCCCGGCTTCGTGTACCAAAGCTTCTCGCCATCCGATAGGCGCAGCGCGAACAACCCGCCGCCCACTTTCGGATCGAGCGCGGCAGCCATGCCCACCTTTTCATCTGGAGCGAATACCAAGCCCGCATCTGAAAGCGCAACGTAGGCCTTCTCGCCATCCACGGCGGGACCCCACTGAACCCCTCCCACCTTGCCGCCTTTACCCAGTTTGGTCTGCCAGAGGATCGCGCCCTTCTTGTCCGGATCCAGCGCATACACGGCCGCCGACTTCTGGCCCGCGATCAGTGCCCGCTTCCCGCCCCCAAGTGACACCAGAATCGGCGACGATCCAAAATCCGAGTCCGGAGCCTCTTGATTCGGGCAATTCACCTCGGGAATACCCAGCGACTTCAGGCCGGCGCCACAGGCGAAGTTCCAGACATCGCCTTTCGTCATTTGCCGGAACCACACGATCTTGCCAGTCTCCATGTCCATCGCGATGATCGAATCCGTCATGCCCGAAGCCGGCTCGGAGTAATTGTCGCCGGTGGCGATGTAGATCACCTTGTTCTTCGTGTCGATCGTCGGTGACGACCAGACGGCTCCGCCGGACGGTCCGCGCAATTGCGTCCCTGCCTCGTTCTTCTTGGTGGGTTTGGCCTCTTCGTCGATGGTGTATGTCTTCCAGATCAGCTTGCCCGATTTGGCATCCAGCGCCAAGACGCTGCCGCGGAACGTGCAGCATTCATACATCGGATTTCCGCCGGCTCCCTCTTCCATCGAGGACACCGGAACATAGAGGCGGCCCTCGTGATATTTCACGGCTCCGGTGATGCGGGCCTCGGGATGCGCCTCCGCTCGCATCTTCCACACCTCGGCTCCAGTCGAGGCATTCACGCCGTAGACGTTGGCGTGACCGTCGCCGAAGTACGCGGTGTTATTCTCCACCGTAATCGCCGACCTCACGAAGCCATCCGCGCGATACACCCAGTAAATGCAACCCGATTTCGCATCGAGCGAATAGACGCGGCGTCCGGCGCTGCCCACGAATATGCGCCCTCCGACGACCGTAGCCTGTGCGTATGCCATCACGTCGCCCGGATAGCCGAACGCCCATTTCAGCTTGAGTCTGCTGACGTCCGCGGCCGCCAGCTTCGCCATCGCTGCCGGTTGAAAGCGGTGATTCGCCTCATCAACACCCCAACCATTCCAATGAGGCTTCGACAACGGGTCCGCGGGCATCTGCCCCGGAGCGCCAGGGCAGAATGCAGCGGCGGGGATTTCTGCGCTCTTGTCCGTTCCGAGCTTCTTGCCGCTCAAAAATTCGGCGATGATCTGTCGCTGCGGCATCGGTACGAGCCCCGCCTGCGCCATCATCGCGCCCGTGTTCATGGACTCGTAGATGCGGTCCGCCGCCATTTTGCCAAGCGCCGCTCTCGTTGGGGCGCGTCCGCCGAAGCCGGTGTCGTGGCAACTGGCGCAGTACGCCTTATATAAAGCCTCGCCCGGGGCGGCATCTTGTGGCTGGCCGCAAAGCAGCGCAGCGGCGGTCATGGACAGGATGACAGTGGTTCGCACGGGGACTGATTCTATCAGACTCCGACGAACGTGGGGCAGCGCCTTATGAGGTGCCGCCATCCCGCCCAATGCGAACATATTGTTTATGAGCCCTGAAGAGTTTCGTAAGGCAGGCCATCAAATCGTGGATTGGATCGCCGACTATCGCGCCAACGTCGCCCAATTTCCCGTGATGGCCCGCTCTACGCCCGGCGAGATTCGGGCGCAGTTGCCCGCCTCGCCGCCCGATGTGCCGGAGCCGTTCGAGGCGATCTTCGCCGATCTCAACAAAATCGTCATGCCTGGTCTGTCTCACTGGCAGCATCCCAGCTTCTTCGGCTATTTCCCCTCCAATGGACTGCCATCTAGCGTGCTGGGCGATTACGTCTCCACCGGTCTCGGCGTGCTCGGGCTGTCCTGGCAGTCGAGTCCCGCGCTAACCGAGGTCGAAGAGGTCACCACGGATTGGATGCGGCAGATGGTCGGCTTGTCCGATGCGTGGAAGGGCGTGATTCAGGACACAGCGTCGACGTGCACTCTTCTGGCCTTGATTTGCGCGCGGGAGAAGTCCACATCGTATGGCCTGAGCCGTGGAGGATTGCAGGGCGAGCTGCGTCCGCTGATCGTCTACGCTTCCGCGCATAGCCACAGTTCGGTGGACAAGGCCGCTTTGCTGGCGGGATTCGGGCGCGAGAACATCCATCTGGTCGATACGGATGAGAATTTTGCCATGCGCGCCGATTCACTCGAAGCGCTGATCGAGCGCGATCTGGCGCGAGGCCTGCAACCCTGTGCAGTGGTGGCGACGACAGGAACGACCACCTCGACGGCGCTGGACCCGCTGGAGGATCTGGCACGTGTGGCGAAGAAACATGGTCTGTGGCTGCACGTCGACGCGGCGATGGCCGGCTCAGCGATGATCCTGCCCGAATGCAGATGGATGTGGAAGGGCATCGAAGAGGCCGATTCGCTGGTGTTGAATCCCCACAAGTGGCTGGGGATCGCTTTTGATTGCTCGCTCTATTACATACGGGACGAACAGCACCTCGTGCGCGTGATGTCCACCAACCCCAGCTACCTGCAAACGGCGGCCGACGCGCAGGTCCGCAATCTTCGTGATTGGGGCATTCCCCTGGGGCGCCGGTTCCGCGCGCTGAAGTTATGGTTCGCCATTCGCGAACAAGGCGTCGCGGCGCTTCAGGCCCGCCTGCGTCGCGATGTCGAAAATGCACAGTGGCTAGCGGAGCTGGTTCGCGCCAAGCCCTACTGGAAGATCCTTGCGCCGGTGGTGCTGCAGACGCTCTGCATCCGGCATGAGCCGCCCGGTCTGGAAGGCGAGGCGCTTGACCGGCATACGCAGGGCTGGGCGGATCGGGTGAACAAGTCCGGCGCCGCGTATCTTACGCCGGCGATTCTAGAAGGCCGCTGGATGGTGCGCGTCTCGATCGGCTCGCTTCAGACGGAGCGGGAGCATGTGGAGGCTCTATGGAAGCTCATTCAGAAGGAAGTGTCGTAATCGGTCCGAAGGGCATCGAGCAGTACTTTGAAGTCAAATATTTATCGCCTGCTCTGCCGTAAAGGGTGATATTCTTCCCCAGGAGGTTTCACATGCCCCTATCGAAGAGAGCATTTGCGGAATTTATCGGTACGTTCTGGCTGGTTTTCGGCGGCTGCGGATCGGCCGTACTAGCAGCCGCCTTCCCCGGCCTGGGAATTGGCTTTGCCGGTGTGGCGCTGGCGTTCGGACTCACCGTCCTGACGATGGCCTACGCGATCGGTCACATTTCTGGCTGCCATTTAAACCCCGCGGTTTCCGTGGGTTTGGTAGTTGGCAAGCGATTTCCGGCGTCGGAGCTACCCATGTACGTTGTTGCGCAATTACTCGGCGGCATCGCGGGATCGGCCGTGCTCTATGCCATCGCCGCAGGGAAGGCAGGATTCGACCTCGCGGGGGGATTCGCCTCCAATGGTTACGCCGAGCATTCCCCCGGAGGCTATTCGATGACGGCGTGCCTGACGGCCGAAGTGGTTCTCACCTTCATGTTCCTGATGATTATCCTTGGCTCGACGGACAGCCGCGCGCCAAAAGGATTCGCACCCATCGCCATTGGCCTGGGGTTGACGCTGATCCACCTGATCGGCATTCCGGTCACGAATTTGAGCGTGAATCCAGCGCGGTCCACCGGTCCTGCGGTGTTCGTGGGAGGTTGGGCACTCAATCAATTATGGCTGTTCTGGGTGGCTCCGATCGTGGGCGCGGCGATCGCCGGCATGGTGTATTCGGTGTTCGCCGAAGAGCCCGCGGCCAAGTCCGTTTCGGCGGCGGCGTAGAAGCTTTAAAATATCCGCGACACTCGTTCGTCTTCCTGAGTAGATGGAGGACGTACTGAGTGGCGCATCGAGTAACGACCGCTTAACCGATATCTTTCGGCGCGAGCAGGGGCGTTTGCGCAATTTCGTCCGCAGCCGCATCTCCGATGAGGGGGATGCGGAGGACATTTTGCAGGACGTCTTCTCCCAACTGGTGGAAGCCGACCGGCTGATGAAACCGGTCGAGCGAGTGGGCGCATGGCTATACCGTGTGGCTCGGAACCGTATCATCGATTTTTTCCGGAAGAGACGCCCGGTGCAATTCGACGAGGATTCGGATGGCTTGAGCATCCAAGAGCTGCTTCCTTCGCCCGATGGCGGGCCGGAGGCTGCCTTCCTGCGCACGCTCATGTGGGAGGAACTGGAAGACGCGCTCGACGAGCTTCCCGACGAGCAGCGCGACGCGTTTCTGGCTCATGAAATCGACGGCCGGAGCTTTCAGGAAATTTCGGAAGAGACCGGCGTGAGCGTGAACACGCTGATTTCGCGAAAGCACTACGCCGTCCTCCATCTGCGTGAACGATTGAAGGAAATCAACGAAACGATTTTGGGAGAAAAGAGATGACGCACAACAGACGAAAAATGTTGCTGATTGCACCTTTCGCCATTCTGGCCATGGCGGGGTTCGTATTCCTGGTGATGAGCTTGTGGAACTGGTTGATCCCGGCCCTGTTCGGTGGGAAATTAATCACATACTGGCAGGCGCTTGGACTTCTGGTTTTGAGCCGAATTCTGGTGGGTGGCCTCGGCGGCCAACACCGTTCCGGCCGAAGAAAGATCGTCACCAATTGGGACCAGTTGACGCCGGAGGAGCAGGAAAAATTCCGCGTCGCGATGCATCGCCGCTGCGGCGGAAACCCAGGCGTGGCACAATCGTAAGCTACGGAGGGCTTCCTGATGAGTTCCAGGCGTTCTTTCCTGAAGTACGCGGCCGCGCCGATGGCCGCCAGCGTAGTTGAGTGGCCCCAGGCCGCCGCCCAGGCTCCGCGGGCAGAAGCGGTCATTCTCGTGGCCGACGGCCTGAGCCTCTCGCCGGCACAGTATGCGAACCTCCTGGCCACCATCACGGCTAAGGAGTCGTTTCGCGCGGATAGTTATCTAAGCAAGGGCGCAGTGGAGGAACTCGAGCACGCGATGGCCGGCGTTCTGGGCAAGGAGCGCGCGGTTTTTATGCCGACGGGGACGCTGGCGAATCACCTGGCGGTCCGCGTGTTGGCCGGGGAAACGCGCAAGGCGCTCGTGCAGCAAGAAAGCCATTTGTACCGGGACGAGGGCGACTGCGCACAGCTGCTGAGCGGCCTGAATCTTGTCCCACTGGGTCCGTCCCGCGCCACGTTGACTGCCGACGAAGTGATGAAGGCTGTGGATCAGGCGGCCGGTCCGCCGTACCCTGCTCCGGTCGGTGCGATTTCCATCGAATCGCCCGTGCGCCGCACCAATGGCCAGGTTTTCGATTTCGAGGAAATGAAGAGAATCTGCTCGTATGCCCGGGAGAAGAAGATCGGCACGCATCTGGATGGCGCGCGGATGTTCCTGGCATCGGCCTACACGGGGATCACGCCGGCTCAATACTCGGCGTTGTTCGACACCGTGTACGTGTCGATGTATAAGTACTTCAACGCGCCATTCGGGGCGATCCTGGCGGGTCCGGCGGCGCTGATGGCGAAGGTCGAGACCTTGCGGCACCAATTTGGATCGACCATTCTTCACGGATGGGAGAGCGCGGCCGTCGCGCTGCACTATCTGGAGGGATTCAGCGAGCGCTACCGCATCGCGGTTCAGAACGGTGAGAAGCTGTTTCAATTGCTCGAAAGCAGCGGCAAGTTTCGCGTGGAGCGCATACCCTCCGGAACCAATATCGCGCGGGTTAAGCTGGCTTCCGGTGGCTCTTTGGACACACTGCGCGACAAATTAGCCGAGGCTGGTATCCGCATCAGCGTCCCCAAGAACGCGACCGTTGCGTCCTTGATGATCAATGAGACGATCAATCGCCGGACGCCGGAAGAAATCGCGCGCGACTTCGTGCAGGCGTTAGGCTAAGGCGGATTTCGCGTACGCAAAGCACTTCTTCACTTCTGCTATCGGGCCTTCGGTCCCGCGATATTCGTACTCGATATAGCCCGGGATCGGATACTTCTTCTCCTTGAGCAGCATTAGCACCTGTTTAATAGGCGTGTCGCCCTGGCCCCACGGCATGTTGTCGCCCTGATCCTTCTTGCGATCCTTCAAATGCAGATTGCTGATGCGGGCGTGATGTTCATTGATATACGCCACCGGATCGTAGCCGGTCGCGAAGAAGTGGCCGATGTCCAGGTTCACCCAAAAATACTTCGACATGTCCATCGCGGCCTGAAAACTCTCCGGCTTGGCGAACTCCTCGGGGTCCTTGATGTTGGAATGGCCATGCATAGCGACGATCATTTTGTGCTTATCGGCGAACGGAGCCACGCGCTTGGCCACGCTGAGCGTTGTGGACGCCGTGATCACGCGTGCGCCGACTGTCTTGGCGAACTCGAAGCCGCGCTCGATCTCATCGTCGGAGAAGCTTTTGTTGAAGCTGTAGTTATAGGCGTAGATGCGGATGCCGGCATCGTCGAACTTCTTCTTGATCCCCTTGAAATGATCCAGCGAGACGCCCAGACGCCAATCGCGCAGATCCTTGCGCGCCTTCTCGCGTCCGGCAGCGTCGCCCTGTGCGATGCGCGGCTGGATGGGCTCAAACTGTGCGGTAAACACCTCGCATTCGCCCAATCCGATCTCCATCATAGCCTTGATGACAGCATCGACGATGCCCTCTGGCGGAAACTCGCGAAAGCTGTAGGTTTGAACGCCGAGCTGGACGCCGTTGATTTTAGAATCGATTTTCGCGAAAGCGGAGGCGCGCGCCAGAGACAACGCGGCCAGCGCGGCTTTACCGAAATCTCTTCTCGTAAACATGGAGCAGTGGATTCCTTTCACAGAGAGAATATCAGAGTGGATCCGAAAGGGACAGACAACTCTGTCACAAGCACATCCTCACACTACCCTGGCCACCAGTGCGCCCCAGTTGAAGCCTGCGCCAAAGCCAGCGAAGACCACGGGACCAGGCGTCGGTTCCCACTCCGATGCCGCGATCAACATCGAGGCCGACGACGTGTTGCCGTATTTCGCAATGTTGGAGAACATCAACGACGGCTCCACCCCCAGCGATTTGGCCACCTTCATGAGGAGATTCTGATTCGCCTGGTGCATGACGAACTGCTTCACCGCCGCGGGAGCGATGCCGGCCCGCTGTAGTACTTCTAAAATCACGGCAGGCAGCTTGCGGGAAACCTGCAGGATCACGGTGAGGCCGTTCATGCGGAGAGGCCCCGTCCAGTCCAGCGTCAGATCGTCACGATTGGCTCCGTCGGTATGCAGCACCGAATCGATCACTTCCATTCGCCCCGGCCGCGCACTGACCAGCGCCGCTCCAGCGCCATCTCCGAACAGGATTGCGGTGTTCTGATCGAGCGGAGCGCCTTGAATCACGGTCGACATTTTCTCCGCCGCAATAACCAGAATGTCACCGTAACACGAGGTCAGCTGCGAGGCCAGAGAGAGCGCGAAAATTGCGCCCGCGCTGGCGATAGGGAGATCAAGTACGGGCGTGGCATTCAAGCCCAACACGGCCGCAACAGTCGACGCGGGTCCGGGGAAACGGCGCTCCGCGCTCCCGCTCGAAACGATGATCATGCCCAACTGTGAGGCTTCCACGCCGGCGCGCGACAGGCAATCGCGCGCGGCAGCGGTTGCCAGGTCGGCTACGGTTTCCTCCCCCGCCCAGCGGCGCTCGCGGATGCCGGAGGCGGATTCGATCCATTCCGCAGTACAGTTGAGTTGGGAAGCCATCTCAGCGTTGTCGACGACGCGCGAAGGCAAGTGCGCCCCGAAGGCATGGATATAAGTCATTGGACATGCTCGGACAAGTAAGCCTCGATGCGCGCGATGGAGTCGAACTTACGCGGGTTGAGATCGGAATCCGGCACTTTAATGGAAAACTCCTGTTCGAGGCCGTTCACCAGATCCGGTAGGGCAAAGGAGTCGAGCAATCCGCTCTCAAACAGCGAGTCTTCATCGCCGATATTCAGCGGTTGACTGGTCACTTTTTGAAGGACCTTCAATAAACGATCGCGCATGAAGCCATTATCGCCCGAGCAGGGCTCGCTTCAGGGTATGGAGGACGATATAGGCGTCCAGCCAGAAGGAGAGATTCTTGATGTAGTAGCGGTCGAATTCCAGCTTGGTGATGCTGTCTTCGATGGTGCTGATGTCTTTCTCATTGATCTGCGCCCAGCCGGTGATCCCAGGCTTCACTGCAAGTCGCTGGCGGTAATAGGGGATTTTCTCCTCCAGCGCGGAGACGAATTCGGTGCGCTCCGGCCTCGGCCCAACGATGGACATTTCTCCGCGCAGCACGTTGAACAACTGCGGGAGCAAATTCAGGCGCAGGGCGCGAATCCAATTCCCGATCTGCGCGGAGCGGAACTTGAACACGAAGAACTCCTTGCCGTGGAGCCCCGCGCAGCGTTCGCGGACCAGCACCGGTCCGGGCGAGGAGAGTATTACGATCAGCGCCACCCCTGCCATCACCGGAAGCGCGGCCAGCAGTGCGATCAGCGCGGTCACGAACGAGTAGAAGCTCTGCAAGGCGACGTTGGTCGTCCTCGGATGCACGTCGCGCGCAAACACAATTCGCGACGGCGGAAGATCGCAGCTCGGGATGCGACCGAAGATTGCCTCGTAAATTGAGGAGGCCTCGTCAATCCGGAGACCGCCTAGGCGCAACTCCAGCAGACGCTCCACCGGCAGATCCTCGGGGTTTGCCAGACCCACCACCAGCCGCGCCGGATGATTCTCCGAAAGGACGGCATCGAGATCGGCCAGCGAACCCAACCGTGGCGCGGCCGGAACCGGGTCCGAGCCGGGCTCGGTATCGAGATAGCCGATGGGAGACATTCCGAGTTCCGGGATGTCGTTCAACGTTTGAACAATCTCCTGAACTTCCGCCGAAGATCCCAGAAACAGCAGCTTTTGTCCACCCGAGCTCTTACGGGCCAGCGTGGTGAAGAGGACCCGCCAGAGAGGAACTACTACCAGCACAACGCCGCTTCCGTACACCATCACCCATTTCGGCAGCAGAATGCCGAACCGCCCGACGGCGAGAAGGGATTGCAGCAGGAATGCGATTCCCAATACGAGGCAGAACTGCTGCACAAGGCGAATACGGGAGCGGACGCGAAAATTCTCGTAGAGATCGCTGAAATAGAGGCCGAGGACGATCACCGCGGTTTCGAAGCTGATCTGCCAGTATCCGCTTTGATCAAACAGGAACGTCACCAGTGGGACGTCCAGAGCAAGATGCGCGGCGAGCAGATAGCAGGCAAAGATGAGCGCCGACTCCGAAAGAATCAGCGCGACTGCGCTGCTCGGAATGGACACTTTAAAGAGGCGGATCATCGGCGATGGGCGTCAGACAAAAGCTTAGCAAGCCACGGCTCTTTCGTCGAAAACCGAAGACGGCTGGGACGTGCAGGGTTACCGGCCCCTGGCGTCATAGTCTGTGTGAAAACCCTCCTTTTTGACGGGCATTGCGGGAGCGAGGGGGACAGACCACTGTGTCCACTGAACACGATTTGTTGAAAGTGCGGCGTTTGTGGGTCGGGGACACAGTGGTCAGTCCCCTTCGCCATTTCCTCGTAAAGCCCGTTTTCACACAGGCTCGTAAGCTAGGGGAACATGCTCGGTCGAAGATCCTGCGTTATCGAAAAAACGACGACATCGCGTCGTATTCCTGCTTGAAGTCCGACAGAATCGATTGCAGTTGGTCGGCCGTCAGTCCAAGGGACTCCACGAGCGTCGCGTCGCAGTCGTCGGGGGTCCGCCCAGGCCGCGGTTTAAGAATCGATAAGCCAGTCGAGTTCACGTATTGATTGGCGGCGTCGAGAACGCGGCTCAGGACCACCTTTTCGGAGCCTCTCGCGGCGGGGTCGGAGGCCGGGGCGTGGTGACAGTGCACGGCGTTTTGTACCGGCTCCGGCAGATTCCAAAAGTTGAGCGCCTCAGCAGAGAGATCAGGGTGGGTAAATCCGATGACTTCCGCCTCGCATTCGAGCATGGGCTTGCCCAGGCCTTCGTGCAGTTCCCCTTCGTACAGTTCAACGATTCGGCCGTATTGTTCGCGCAGGCCTAGGGCGATCAGCAGGCGGCCGACGTCGTGAAACAGGCCGGCCACGAACGCTCCTTCGGCGTAATCCACGGTGAGGCGCTGGGACAGCATATCGGCCAGGATCGCTGTGGCGGCGGAGTGCATGTTGAATCTCGCCATGGACCAGGACGGCGGCGTTTTCACCTGGTTCCACATGCGCGTGATCGACATGCCGAGCACGGCGTTCCGCAGCTTGTTGATTCCCAATAAACTGAGCGCGTGGCGCACGGAATTGATGCTGCCGCGCCGTGCGTAGAGCGCGGAATTCACCAGATGTAGTAAATTGCCCGCCACCACCGTGTCTTTCTCAATGAGGTCGCCCAGTTTGACAAAGGAAACGTCGTCCTTGGCCAGAGATGCCAGCAGGCGATTCAGAATGGGCGAAAAAGGAGGAAGTTCGCCCAGGGCGCGGAGTGCGTGCTCGCGAAGCAGAGCGGCATCAACCTTCGGTTCACTTAGGGGCACCACGTTTGGCTTATCGTCGGCACGACCGAAATATTGAAGGCCGGATAACCCCGGGGTTACTCGTAGCGCAGGGCGATCGCCGGGTCGATGCGCGTCGCTTTCCAGGCTGGAACCAGCGAAGCGGCGGCGGAGACAATGAGGATCAGGGCCGGGACAGCAAGAAAAGTAGCCGGGTCCAGCGCCGTTACGCCGTAGAGCGATGCGGCCAGCAGGCGAGTTATGGCAAGCGCCCCGGCGATCCCCGCCACAATGCCGAGCGCCGTCAAGCCGACACCCTGCCACAGCACCATCGCCAGGATTTCGGCACGCGACGCGCCGAGCGTCATGCGGATACCCATCTCCGGTGTACGCTGTCGAACGGCATACGCCATCAGGCCGTAAATGCCAACCAGCGCCAGTGCCAGAGCGATGGCCGCGAAGATCGAAAGAAGAGAGGTCTGGAAGCGCCGCCGCGCGCTGGACTTGGAAATGAGTTCGTCCATCGTGCGGACGTCGAAAGGCGGCGCCGAGGGAGAGAGCGCCAGCGCGATCTGCTTCATCCCGGAGGCCAGTGGCGCGACCGGTCCGTTGGTGCGAACCGCCAGCGTCGCGTTTTGGTGCAGTGCCTGCCATAGCGGCTGATACACCTCGGTGTGAGGAACCTCATCCACCGTGGTGTGCTTCACATCGGCGATGACGCCGACAATCGTGGAAGCGTCTTTGAACGGAGGCCCGCCGAGGCGGATCGTTTTTCCCAAGGGGTCAGCCCCGGGCAGATACTTTCGGCAAAACGTCTGGTTGACGATCACAGTCCTCGGCGCTTGCGGTCCGTCGCGGTTGTCGAAAAAGCGGCCCGCGATGAGCCGGATGCCCATGGCTTGAAAATAACCCTCGGAGGCGGCGTAGCTGTTCACGGTCTGATCCGGCTCGTTGGCGTAGCCATCGACTCTAAGAAACGTCACCGTATCGGCGTCGCTGAGCGGAAGATCGTTGACGATGCCCGCGGCGGTCACGCCCGGAAGCGCGGACGTGCGCACAATAGTCTCGCGCAGGCGGGCGTGGAACTGGGCGAATTTATCCGGCTGCGCGTCCCCCGAGTAAAGCTGCATGGTGACGATCTCGCCCGAAAATCCCGGACCCTCTTTCTCCAAATTGAGGAAACTGCGGATGAGCAGTCCCGCACCGGTCAGAAGGACCACGGACAAAGCCACCTCAGCCACGATCAGCGCGTGGCGGAGGCGGTTCGACGTGCCGGCCACGCCCTTGCTGCCTCCCTGCTTGAGCAGTGACATCACGTCAATTCGAGACGCGGAAAGAGCGGGCAGCAGTCCAGCCAGGAATCCCGTAAGCAGGGAGACGCCAATGCTGAACAGCAGCACCCGCGCATCGACCGACATTTCATCAATGCGCGGAATATCGCCGGGATTGACCAGCAGCAGCAAACGCACGCCCGCAAAGGCGAGCCCGATGCCAATGGCTCCCCCGAGCGAGGCCAGAAGCATCGCTTCGGTGATCATCTGGCGGATCAGGCGGCCGCGCTCCGCTCCCAAGGCAGAGCGCACGCCCAACTCATGCGCACGTCCAGCCGCGCGGGCCATCAGGAGATTCGCCACGTTACCACAGGCGATCAACAGCACCAGGCTCACCGCGCCAAACAGCATCCAAACCAGTGGCCGCACAGGCCCAATCACGGTATCGACGAAGGGCGAAACCCAGCCAGTCCAGCCTTGAAGATCGGTGTGTTTCTGGTCGATGGGGACCATCAGGGCCTTGATCTCGGCGTCGGCCTGCATAATCGACACTCCGGGCGCGAGGCGGCCGATTGCGCCTTCGATGTTCCATGACTCCAGAAATTTCGGGGGAGCGGCGAACGGAGTCCACAGGTCGGTGCGGTCGATCTTCGCTCCGTAAGGCACCTCGCTGCGCTTGGGAAACGTGAAGGCGACAGGCATTACGCCGACGATCGTTGCGGACTTCTTGCCCAGGTGCATCGTGCGGCCCAAAATATCGTGCGCCAGCGCGAACTTCTTTTCCCACAGCGCATGGCTGATCACGACTACACCCGGCCGTCCGGGCTGATCGTCGTCGGGTGTAATCGCACGGCCGATTTCCGGCTTCGTCCCGAGCGCTTCGAAGAAATCGCCCGTGACAGTGGCGCCCGCCGCGTATTCAGGCTCCTCATTTTCGGCGGTGATGCGAAAGCGATCCTGCGAAAACGCGACCAGATGAGAAAAAGAACGGCTGAGTCTGCGCAGTTCAAGGAAATCGCTCATGGCGGGCGAAAGTTCGCGCGGCACAGGAGCCTTCAGGCGATCATTCGGCGTCCACACGTAGGCCAGGCGGTTGGCGTCGGCCACCGGGAGCGCCCGCAGTAGCACGGCGTTCACCAGGCTGAAAATCGCAGTGTTCGCGCCTACGCCCAGGGCCGCCGTCAGCATTGCCATCAGCGTGAAGCCCGGCGATTTGGCGAAAATGCGGGCGGCGTACTGCACATCGCGCATGAGCCCACTATAACCCGAGTTGAGATTTTCTTATCCCGCTTCACACATATAGGCATGGCAACTCCGGAGCGCAATCGCGCGATTATGCAGACGATTCTCGATATGGATAAGCAGTTCGGCAAGGGCGCCGTGCTGCAGTTGGGGTCGCGCAACGTGCTGCCCGTGAAGACGATTTCAAGCGGATCGATCTCGATTGACTCGGCGCTGGGCGTGGGGGGCTTTCCCCGGGGCCGCGTGGCGGAGATTTATGGTCCGGAATCGTCGGGGAAAACGACCTTGGCACTGCACGTCATCGCCGAGGCGCAGGCGCAGGGAGGGTCGGCCGCATTCATCGATGCGGAGCACGCACTGGACCCGGCCTACGCCCGGAATCTGGGCGTCAACGTGGATGATCTCCTTGTTTCTCAGCCAGATTGCGGGGAGCAGGCGCTCGAGATCACGAACGCGCTGGTGCAATCGGCGGCCATTGACATTGTGGTGGTCGATTCAGTCGCAGCGCTGGTTCCGAAAGCGGAACTCGAGGGCGAAATGGGCGACAGCTTCATGGGTTTGCACGCCCGGCTGATGTCGCAGGCATTGAGGAAGTTGACAGGGTCCATTGCCCGGACCAATACGTGCCTCGTCTTCATAAACCAAGTTCGTGAAAAGATTGGAGTTGTTTTCGGAAACCCGGAAACGACCACCGGTGGCCGTGCGCTTAAGTTTTACTCCTCCGTCCGGGTGGACGTGCGGCGCACCGGAGCAATCAAGGACGGAGAAGCCGTGATCGGCAACAGGACCAAGATAAAAGTCGTCAAGAACAAGGTAGCTTCGCCGTTCCGGGAGGCCGAAGTGGACATCCTCTATGGCCAGGGGATTTCGCGCGAAGGGGATCTTCTTGACTTGGGCTCGCAGATGGGAATCGTAGAGAAAAGCGGGTCCTGGTTCAGCTACGGAGGTGAGCGGCTGGGGCAAGGCCGCGAGACGGCGCGGACGTTCCTGAAAGAGCACGCCGAGGTCAGGAGCAAGATCGATGCCGCACTCCGGAAGAAGAATGGGCTGCCGGAGGCGAACAAGCCTCAGGTGACGGCCGCGAAGACGTCATAGCCATCAAACGCGCCGGCGCGCGCTCCATTATTTGACCGCGCCTACGCCTTTGTGCTAATTTGACCGTTTCGGGGACAGTTGGTCGCCAGTTCGTCTCGTTAGTTTCGATCCCTGCACATTCTGAATGGAACAGACACTCCAAGCCCTGAGTGGGATTCTGCTGAAAGCCATCCCCACCACAATTATCCTGATCATTCTGATTGCTTATCTGAAGCGCATGCTGTTCCAGCCGCTGCAGCAGGTCCTGAAGAAGCGCGAAGAGTTGACCGAGGGTGCCCGCAAGGCAGCTGATGCGAGTCTTGCCGCGGCGGAGGCCAAAGCGCAGGATTTCGAAGCTAAGTTCCGGGATGCGCGCGCGGTCGTTTATCGCGAGCAGGAAGAAACTCGTCAAGGCTGGATGGCAGATCAAGCCAAGCAGATCGCCGATGGGCACGCCCGCACGGCGGAATCGCTGGCGGGGGCGCGCAAGCAACTGGACGCCGAGACGGCTGCGGCCAAACAGAGCCTTGTGGACACCAGCGCGGCGCTGGCCGACAAGATTGCAGCCACGCTTCTGGCGCGGAGGGCGTCGTGAAGAAGCTATTCTTGGCGCTGGCTCTGACGGTGGGCGTGGCGTACGCTCAGGAACCCGATAAGAAAGAAGCCGATACCGCCGAATCCAAGGACGACATGCTCATTTGGAAATGGGCGAATTTCGTGATCATGGCTGGCGGCCTTGGGTATTTGATCTCGAAGCATCTGCCTCCCTTCCTGGGTTCCCGCACGGGAGATATTCAGAAGGACATCAACGAAGCGCAGGCGCAAAAGGCCGCAGCGGAAAAGCGCGCGTCGGAAATGGATGCCCGGCTTGCCACGTTAGGCGCCGAGATCGAAAAATTTCGCGTCGAGGCCAAGGCGGAGATGGAGCGGGAAGCGGCCCGCATCCGGCAGGAAACGGCCCACCAGATCGAAAAAATTCACAGACAGGCAGAACAGGAGATCGAATCGGCGGCCAGCCTCGCCAGCCGCGAGTTGAGCGCCTACGCCGCGAAGCTTTCGCTCGATCTGGCCGAGCAGAGGGTTCGGGCGAGGCTCGACGCGGGCGCGGAAGCGGGCTTGGTGGACGATTTCACGCGCGATCTGCAGACGCAGGGAGCAAAGAACTAAGTGCTCTCGGCAGTCGCATCGCGGTACGCAAGAGCGCTGGTGGATGTCGTGACGGAGCCTGGTTCCGGCATCAGCGCGGATGAGGCCACGGAGCAGTTGCAGCAGGTGATGGCGCTGATCGAGGGGTCGCAGGATTTGCGCAACGCTCTTTTGTCACCCGCGGTATCGCCGGCCCGCAAGCGGGCCGTGGTGGCAAAGCTCACGGCTCCGCTGGGAATTAACAGCAAGATTCACAACTTTCTGTACGTGGTGATCGATCATCGCCGTGTGCATGAGATCCCATCCATTGTGGAAGCGTTCGAGTTCTTCATCGACGAGCACCTGGGATTTGTTCGCGCCGACGTTGCGAGCGCGAGGGACCTGACCGAGGCGCAGCGGGCCGCGCTTGAAGTGCAGTTGACGCGCTTGGCGGGCAAGACGGCCAAGGTTAAATTTCAAACCGATCCGTCGCTGGTGGCGGGCGTGTTGGCTCGCATCGGTTCGACGGTTTACGACGGCAGTGTACGGGGACAATTGGAAAGGCTGCGGGCGACGCTCTTAAGCTAGAGCCCGCAAAAAGGATTTTATGGCTCAGATCCGGGCGGATGAAATCTCGCGCGTGTTGCGCGAGGAAATCGACAATTACGAAAAAGTAATCAATGTATCGGAAACCGGCTCCGTGATTTCGGTGGGCGACGGTATCGCCCGTATCTATGGCCTGGAAAACGTCATGGCCGGCGAGCTGATCGAGTTCAAGGGCGGCGTCTCCGGTATCGCGTTGAACCTGGAAGAAGATCAGGTGGGCGCGGTGATGCTGGGCGACTACACCGACATCAAAGAAGGCGATGAGGTGAAGCGCACCGGACGCATTATGTCGGTTCCGGTGGGCGAGGGGCTGATCGGCCGTGTGGTCGATGCGCTGGGAAATCCCATCGACGGCAAGGGCCCGATCGCGAACAAAGGCTACAACACGATCGAGCGCATCGCTCCGGGCGTGGTGGAGAGGCAGCCGGTGAAAGAGCCTCTGCAGACTGGCATCAAAGCCATTGACGCGATGATTCCCATCGGCCGCGGGCAGCGCGAGCTGATTATCGGCGACCGCCAAACCGGTAAGACGACGGTTGCGCTCGATACGATTATCAATCAAAAGGGGGGCGACGTGATCTGCATCTACGTTGCGATCGGGCAGAAGCGCTCGACCGTAGCGCAGGTGGTGAAGACGCTCGAAACCTACGGCGCGATGGAGTACTCCATCGTGGTGGCGGCGACGGCGTCCGATCCGGCCCCGATGCAGTATCTGGCTCCTTACGCGGGTTGCGCCATGGGCGAGTATTTCCGCGATAGCGGACGTCACGCATTGTGCGTCTACGACGATCTTTCCAAGCACGCGGCGGCGTATCGCGAAATTTCGCTGCTGCTGCGCCGTCCTCCGGGGCGCGAGGCGTTCCCGGGCGACGTGTTCTATCTCCACAGCCGCTTGCTCGAGCGCGCGGCTAAGCTGTCCAACGAAAAGGGCGGCGGATCGCTGACGGCTCTGCCATTCATTGAAACGCAGGCGGGCGACGTTTCGGCCTACATTCCGACGAACGTGATTTCGATCACTGACGGGCAGATTTACCTGGAATCGGATTTGTTCAACGCCAACGTGCGCCCGGCCATTAACGTCGGTATTTCGGTGAGTCGCGTCGGCGGCAGCGCGCAGATCAAGGCGATGCGGCAGGTCGCTGGTTCGCTGCGATTGGATCTGGCGCAGTATCGCGCGCTGGCGGCGTTCGCGCAGTTCGGCTCCGAACTGGACAAGGCGTCAGCGGCCCAGTTGACGCGCGGCAGCCGCATGGTGGAACTGCTCAAGCAGGGCCAGTACAGTCCGGTCCCGGTGGAAAAGCAGGTTCTGATTATCTACGCCGGTTCCCAAGGCGTGCTGGACGACCTTCCACTCCATCAGATCAAGGCGTTTGAGCAGGAGCTTTATCACTTCGTCGAGAACGCGCATCCGGGGCTGCTACCTTCGATTCGCGAGAAGAAGATCCTGGACGACGCGATTAAGGGCCAGATCAACTCGCTTCTGGCCGAGTTCAAACCGAAGTTCGTTGAAAAGCACGGAGCGAAGTAAATGCCGAGCTTGATCGACATCCGGCGGCGCGTCCGCTCGGTGAAGAATACGCAGCAGATCACCAAGGCCATGAAGATGGTCTCGGCGGCGAAACTGCGCAAGGCTCAGGAAAAAGCGATCGCGGCGCGTCCGTACGCCAAGGTGCTGCAGAAGATGCTGGCCGACGTGGCCAGGGCGGCGGGGCAATCGGGCGATACCGAAACGCATCCGCTGCTGGCGGTGCGCCCGGAAAAGAAGATCCTGCTGGTGGTGGTCACTGCCGACGGCGGCTTGGCCGGTGGCTTCAACGCGAACCTGATCAAGACCGCGCACCGGTTCGCCAATGAAAACAAGGACAAGGAACTCAGCTTTGAGCTGATCGGGCGCAAGGGCCGCGATTATTTCAAGCGCCGGTTCCCAAATATTGCGGGCGAGCACCTCGACATGTTCCGCAACGTGAAGTTCGAGGCCGCCGAGAGGATCGCGCAGTCCATCGCGGACCGCTTCGCCAAGGGCGAAATCGACGCGGTGTACTTGTTTGTAAACGAGTTCAAGACCGTAATGGCGCCGTTCATCGCGCAGGAGCGCCTGCTGCCGGTGGAAGTGCCGGAATCGACCGCGCAGGCCGACTACATTTACGAGCAGAAACCAGAGGAAATTCTGGGCAGCCTGCTTCCGCGGTACTTAAACATACAGATTTATCGCGCGCTGCTGGAGTCCGCGGCGGCGTACTTGGCCGCGCGCATGACAGCGATGGATGCTGCCACGCAGAACGCCAACGACGTGATCGACAAGTTGACGCTCTACATGAACCGCGTGCGCCAGGCGAGCATTACGCGTGAAATCATCGAGGTCGTGAGCGGCGCGGCCGCTCTGGAATAAGGACTTAAAGAGGAATTTATGAGTGTTTCTGGAAAAGTGATCCAGGTGGCCGGACCGGCGGTGGACGTGGAGTTCCCCGAGGGGCATATTCCAGTGATCCGGACCGCGGTTCGCATCACCAGCGCAGGCTTTGACGTGCCGACGCCGATCGATATCATCTGCGAGGTGGCGCAGCACATCGGCGAAAGCCGCGTCCGCACCATCGCGCTGCAGCCTACCGACGGACTGGTGCGCGGCATGCACGTGGAGAATCTCGAACGTCCGGTAACCGTGCCGGTGGGCAAGGAAACGCTGGGTCGAGTGCTGAACGTCATCGGCGAGCCGGTGGACAACATGGGCCCGGTGACGACGGAGCACCACTATCCGATCCATCGTCCGGCTCCGACATTCGAGGAGCAGGCGACCGAACTGAAGATGTTCGAGACGGGCATCAAGGTCGTCGACCTTCTCGAGCCGTACCTGCAGGGCGGAAAGATCGGCCTGTTCGGCGGCGCGGGCGTCGGCAAGACGGTTATTATTCAGGAGCTCATCTCGAACCTCGCTACGCAGCACGGCGGCGTTTCGGTGTTTGCGGGCGTCGGAGAGCGCACGCGCGAGGGCAACGATCTTTGGCTGGAGTTCCAGGAGTCGGGCGTGATTGACCCGCACGACTGGAGGAAATCGAAGTGCGCGCTGATCTACGGGCAGATGACGGAGCCTCCTGGGGCTCGCTTGCGCGTGGCGCTGACGGCTCTGACGGTGGCCGAGTACTTCCGCGACGAAGAGCATCAGGACGTGCTGCTTTTCATCGACAACATTTTCCGCTTCACGCAGGCTGGTTCCGAAGTCAGCGCGCTGCTGGGCCGCATGCCCAGCGCGGTGGGCTATCAGCCGAACCTGGCCAGCGAAATGGGCGACTTGCAGGAACGCATTACGTCCACCCGGAACGGGTCGATCACGTCGGTGCAGGCGATTTACGTGCCCGCCGACGACTATACCGATCCCGCGCCGGCCACGACATTCGCGCACCTGGACGCGACTACCAACCTTTCGCGCTCCATCTCCGAGTTGGGTATTTATCCGGCCGTGGATCCGCTGGCGTCGACCTCGCGCATCCTCGATCCGCTGATCATCGGGCAGGAGCACTACGACACCGCTCAGGCGGTAAAGCAGATTCTGCAGCGTTATAAGGACCTGCAGGATATCATCGCGATCCTGGGCGTCGACGAACTGTCGGACGAGGACAAAGCGACCGTGGCGCGCGCCCGCAAAATCCAACTCTTTTTGTCTCAGCCGTTCAAGGTGGCCGAGGCGTTCACGGGCCGCAAGGGCAAGTACGTCAAGGTGGCCGACACGGTGCGCAGCTTCAAGGAAGTCGTCGAAGGCAAGCACGACGAAATTCCGGAGCAGGCGTTCTACATGCAGGGCTCGATCGACGACGTGCTCGAGGCCTGGGAAGAAATGAAGAAGAAGGGCTGATATGGCCGCCGAGACGTTCCAGATCGAAGTCGTCACGCCGGAGAAGGTGCTGCTCAACCAACGGGCCGAGTTCGCGGAGATTCCGGGCGCCGACGGCTATTTAGGCATCCTCCCCGGGCACGCAGCTCTGCTCGGCGAACTTGGATCGGGCAAGCTGACCATCACGCTCGCGGGCCAGACCACCGGGGTGAGCGTATCGGGCGGCTACGTCGAGGTCCGCGACAATCACGTGCGGGTGCTGGCGGATAAAGCGGACTAAAAAATAGACTAAACTTGGATCTGTTCGTGAGGCCAATACCCAGCTCTCCAAACTGCTGGATCTTGTCGAAAATGGCGAGAAAAGGCAATCGACCTGACCGGCGCGGAGGTGTTGCGATTCGGGTGAATCACATCACGGCGCTCCAAGGGCTCCGGGATCGCCATCGCGATACGTTTGACCGGATTATCGCTGCTCAGGCCGTCGCTGAGGGCTTCTGTTTGGCGGCGCCAGACCCGATCTTGCACAAATACCCCTTACAAATTGTCTGGTGAACGTGAAAGGATCTCCCTCCGCGCGGCATTCCGTGTCTGAAAGGAGATCCTCATGTGGATCAAGACCAGTTGCGCGGGGCTAACCGCGCTCTTGCTCGCTCTCGCGGCGCGTCCGGCCGCCACCACCAACAATCAGCCAGCCGAAATCGCCGTTGCCAAAGGCGCGAAATGGATCGCGTCGGTGCAAGGACGCGACGGGGGCTGGGGGCAGGATGGAGGCGAAACCTCCTACATCCGGCAAACGGAGCACCTGGAATCGAATGGCAACGACTTGGCCAACACCGCCGTCGCGGCCCTGGCGCTGCGCCGCGCGGGGCCTCAGTACAAGCCCAACGTCGACCGGGCGCTTGCCTTCATCCTTCGCGAGGTGGAAAATAGCTCCGCCGAAGGCCTGCAAATCACCAACCGCAACGGCACGCAGATCCAGCGCAAGCTCGGGCCCTATATCGACACGTTTCTGACGTCCATGCTGCTGTCGGAAGTGGACGGCACTATGCCGACGGCTGCGGAAAACGCGCGTGTTCGCAAGGCATTGCAGAAATGCGTCGCGAAGATCGAGGCCAATCAGCAACGCGATGGAAGCTGGAACGTCGGCGGCGGATGGGCTCCGATCCTGGGCACGTCTCTAGCCTCGCGCAGCCTCTACGTCGCACAACAGAAGGGCGTCCCAGTGAAGGATAAGACCATGGCGCAGGCGGAAAATTACACGAAGGACGCGCCCGCCTCCACACCCGCGTCGGCCGGAGTCGGGCTCTACCAGAGCGCGCAGGCGCTGGAGCAACTCAGCCGGACGGCAACGGATCGCGCGGCCAATGCGCCGCGCATCGCCGAGATCAAGAAGCAACTGAGGGATCAGCGCTTCGTCGACGGCTTCGGCTCCATCGGCGGTGAAGAATTCTTCTCATACCTCAATGTCAGCGACGGCCTGCGCCGTTCCGGCGGCGAGGAGTGGAGCCGCTGGCATACCGACATCACGGCCCGCATTCTGAAGCTCCAGAACGAGGACGGGACCTGGTCCGGATCGCACTGCATCACCGGCCGCGTCGCGGTTACAAGCGCGGCGATCCTCAATCTAACGGTGAACTCACCATGCATCGGAGGGCATTTCTGATGGCGACGCTCGGGGCCGCGGCCTGCGGGCGTCGCGAAAATTCTCCGCTGGGACGCGCCGTGCGGTGGCTCTGGGCGCAGCAATCAGGTGACGATGGAGGATGGCACAGCAAGACCTACGGCCTGTTGCGGTCGGGCCAATCGCTGACGCCCTTCGCGCTTGATGCGTTGCTAGGCCATCCCCATGACGCGGCGGCCCTGGAGAAAGCGTTCGAGTTCATGCGAACGCGCACCAACGCGGACGCAGCGGACTATCCGAACTACGCGGCGGGCCTGGCCGCGCGGGTCGCGGGCCGATTGAGGCGCGACGCGACAGCGTGGGTCTCGTATCTTCGCGAGCAGCAATTTGCGGAGGAGAACGGGTGGACTCGCGCCGACGCCCCCTACGGAGCCTGGGGGATGGGCGGGGAACGGCGCCGCCCTCCGGATGCCGGCCATGTAGATCTCGCGATGACTCGCTATGTGCTCGAAGGCTTGGCGGCCGCAGGAGTGCAGCCCTCCGATCCCGCCATGCAGAGGGCTCTGGTTTATCTCAGCCGCTGTCAGAATGCAGACGGAGGATTCTTCTTCTCCACGGTGAATCTCGACACGAACAAAGCGGGCGAGGAGAATGGCCGGTACCGCAGCTACGGCACCACAACCTGCGACGGGATACTCGCTCTGCGCGCCGCGGGCGTGCCGGAGAACGACGGACGCGTGAAGCTCGCCAAGGAGTGGCTGAAGAAGAATCACCTGGAGGAGCGCGCCCCGGGCTTCGATATTGAACCAGCTCGCATGGGATGGAGCGATGGACTGCGCTTCTATTACGCCGCCGCCGTCACGCGAGCCATGCCGGAGCTACCCGTCACGTTGCCGCCGCAGCGCGAAAACGGCAGCTTCGCGAACACGAGCACGCTGGTGAAAGAAGACGATCCGATTCTCGCAACGGCGTTCGCCGTGCGCGTCTTGTGTCACGATAAGGATGGATGAAGACCATTATCGAGCCGTTTCGAATCCGCAGCGTCGAGCCGCTGCATCAAACCACTCCGGCGCAGCGTGATAAATTTCTCAAACATGCCGGCTACAATTTGTTTCAGTTGCGAGCGGCCGATATCCTCATCGACCTACTGTCGGATTCCGGCACCAGCGCCATGTCCACCGCCCAATGGGCGGCCATGATGCGCGGCGACGAATCTTATGCCGGCAGCGAAAGCTTCTTCCGCCTGAAGAAAATCGTCGACGATCTCACGGGTTTTGCGCACATGATCCCCACCCACCAGGGCCGCGCAGCGGAGCGCATCCTGTTCACGGTGATGTGCAAGCCCGGCCACATCGTGCCGAACAACACGCATTTTGATACCACCCGCGCCAACATCGAATTTACCGGTGCGCGCGCCGTGGACCTGCCGCTGCCCGAAGCTGCGGACACCCAGGCGCGGATTCCGTTCAAGGGCAACATGGACGTGGCGGCGCTCGAAAAATTGATTGAGACCGAAGGCGCGTCGAAAATCCCCCTCATCATGCTGACCGTGACCAACAATTCCGGTGGAGGCCAGCCGGTGTCGATGGCCAACATCCGCGCGGTGCATCACGTCGCAAAGAAGCACAAGATTCCCTTCTATCTCGACGCCTGCCGGTTCGCCGAAAATGCGTGGTTTATTCAACAGCAGGAGCCTGGGTTTGAGCGCCTGTCGCCCAAGCAAGTCGCACAGGCCATGTTTTCGCATGCCGACGGCTGTACCTTCTCCGCGAAAAAAGACGCCTTCGCCAACATCGGCGGCTTCCTCTGCACAAACGACGACGTCCTCGCGCAGCAGGAGACGAATCTTCTGATTCTCACCGAAGGCTTTCCCACTTATGGCGGTCTGGCCGGACGCGATCTGGAGGCGATCGCGGTGGGGCTGGAGGAAGTGCTCGACCGCGATTATCTGGAGTATCGCATCGCGTCCACGCGCTACCTGGGCCGAAAAATCGCCGACCAGGGCGTGCCTATCGTCGAGCCTCCAGGCGGCCACGCCATTTATATCGACGCAGGCCGCATGCTGCCGCACATCCCGAAGCACGAATTTCCTGGGCAGGCCCTGGCCGTCGAGTTGTACCGCCACGCCGGCGTCCGCAGCGTGGAGATCGGCACGGTGATGTTCGGCGAGCACGCCCGCCACGAACTGCTGCGCCTGGCCATTCCGCGACGCGTTTACACCCAAAGCCACATCGATTATCTGGTGGAGGCAATCCTCGAAGTGAGTGCCCGCAAGGGCTCGCTGAAAGGCCTGCGCATGGTCTCCGAGCCGCCTTTCTTGCGCCACTTCACCGCCAGGTTCGAACCGCTATAATTGGGCATCCATGTCCCCGCCCGCGCCCATTGACTGGTTCCCGCTATGGCTCAGCTTGCGCGTGGCCGTGGTGTCCACGGTGGTGGCAGTCTTCCTCGGGCTGTGGGTTGCTTATATCCTAGCCAACCGGGACTTCCGGTTCAAAGAAGCGCTCGATGCCTTGGTGACGCTGCCGCTTGTTCTGCCGCCCACAGTGCTTGGCTACTATCTGCTGGTGCTGATCGGCCGCGCGAGTCCTCTTGGCAAGTTGTGGGAGATGGTCTTCGGCTCGCCTCTGGTGTTCACTTGGAAAGCGGCGGTTGTCGCCGCGCTGCTGCACTCGCTGCCGCTGCTGATCAAGTCGGCGCGCGCGGCATTGGAAAGCGTCGACCGCAGTTATGAACGCGCCGCGCGGACGCTGGGCGCCTCGGAGTGGCGCCTGTTCTGGCGCGTGACGCTCCCCTTGGCGCATCGCTCGATCTTCGCCGCCGCGGCCCTGGCCTTCGCGCGATCCCTCGGCGATTTCGGTGTGACGCTGATGGTGGCGGGCAATATCCCCGGGCGCACGCAGACCGTGGCTGTGGCGATTTACGACGCCGTGGAAGCGGGCAATGGAGCGGCGGCGCGCGTCCTGGTGCTCGTCGTCTCGGCGGTGGCGTTGCTGATTTTGACGCTCGCCAACCGGCTGAGCCCCCGGTAAACCTCTATGCTGCGGGCGAAACTTCGCAAAACTTTTCCGCCACGACCTGATTCTGCCGGATTCTCGCTCGACGTAGAGTTTCAAGCCGCGGCCGGAGTGACGGTCTTATTCGGGCCGAGCGGCTCCGGCAAGACTCTGATGCTGGATGCGATCGCCGGGTTTACCCGTCCCGACGAAGGACGCATCCTGTTGGATGACAACCTGCTGTTCGACGGTGCAACAGGCGTGCATCTGCCGCCTCAGGCGCGCCAGTGCGGATACGTGTTTCAGAGTTATGCGTTGTTTCCTCACATGACGCTTCGCGAGAATCTGATGTTTGCCGCCGAGAGGCGGCCGCGCCTTGAGCGTCATCGCCGCGTCAACGAAATGCTGGAAACCTTCCGGCTCACCGAGGCCGCTGGCCGCAAGCCGCACGAGGTTTCTGGAGGACAGCGCCAGCGCTGCTCCATCGCACGCGCGCTGATCGTCGCGCCCAAGCTGCTGTTGCTGGACGAGCCCGCGCAGGGTCTCGATGCGCCTCTGCGCGCGGAGTTTTACGGCGTGCTGCGCCAGGTGCGCGAGGATTTCAAAACTCCGGTGATCCTGGTAACGCACGACCTGGACGAATGCTTCGAATTAGGCGAAGAGATGCTGGTTCTGCACGACGGAAGAATCGTCCAGAGCGGCGCGCCGCGGAAAATCCTCGATCAGCCGGCGAACATGGACGTGGCAAGGTTGCTCGGCGCGTTCAACCTGATACCCTGCGAGATCAAGGCGCTCGACCCGGGCCGCAATACCAGCAGAATTCAGATGGGCGAGTTCGAACTGGACGGTCCCTATCTTCCCGGCCGCTTCAAAGGCGACCGCGTGACGCTCTGCGTGCGCCCGGAACAGCTGATGGTCGCAGCGCGGCTCGGCAGGCTTGGGTCAAATCAGATCCCTGCAGTGCTCATGCGGGCCTTTGAGACGCCGCACGCGATGCGTATGGAGTTTGAGGGTGGGATCGTCGCCCAGATGAGCCTTCCAGAATTCGAGCGCCTGCGAAATAATCGCGAGTGGCTGATCGAGTTCCCCGCATCCGTGCTCACGGTGCTCTAAGGAGAGGCCGGTTTCGCGATTCTAGCTCCAGGCTGCTGGCTCCTGGTTACTTCAATTTCGCCCTCGTCTCCCGGATGCTGTACTCCAGCCATCCGCGCTCATTGGAATTCTTCGAGGAATCGGCGAGAACCTGCAGCGCTTTGAGCCTTGTCTCCCATGCACCGCGGTGATTGGGGTCGGCGGCAAGCGCGGCGTCGAGCAGTCGCAAGGCCTCGGGCGCGCGGCCTTGTTGCAGTACCTCCCGAGCCCTTACAACCACGGGATCTGGTCCTCCGGCGAGCTTCACCAAGTCCGCATATGGTGAGGACGGCGGAGCATCGTACATTGTCGCCGGGTTCAGGTCGAACCAGCCGGCGTACCCTTCGTAAATGCCTCGAATGGACCAGGTGAGCTTGCCGTAGCCTTCGCCGACGTTCAAGTGCTCCGGCAGATGGATTTCCCGCATCAGAGTGAATACGTCCTTACCGTCGTTCATTCCCATCACCACGGCGTTGTGCACGTAAAGGATTGCGTCGCGATACATTTTCACGCGCGTCGCAATCTCGGTTTCCCCAAGAGTCGCCGGTCCATGGCTCGGCAGCAGGATCTCCGGCCTCCATGACAGCACCTGGTCCAGCGAATGGACGTAATTCAGCGCCGGACGAGGTTCTGTACCGCGCAGCGTGTAGATATTCGGGAACGACGCGTAGAAGTTGTCGCCCGTGAACGCCGCTCTCCACTGCGGGATCCACACGGAGAGATGATCCGGCGTCTCTCCGGGCGTCGAGAACATTTCAAATTTCACCCCGCCGAGCGTGAACTCGTAATGATCGTCGAACAGGATGGTCGCCAGCTGCGTCGCGCCTTCATTGCCGCGCCAAGCCATGGGAGGCGGCTGCGGAAAGACGAACTGCGCAGCGTTGCGAAGGGCAAAGAAGCGGTTCAGCCGTTCCTGATAGTTCAGGAACTCGGTCTGATTCCTCTGCGCGATGACTTGCGTGCCCGGCTGCTTCCAGAGCGCCACACCCCCTGTGTGATCGCCGTGGCCGTGTGTCAGGATGATGTATCTCACCGGCGCGGCGGAGCGGGCCTTCAGGAGCTTCACGTGAAGCGGCGCGGCCAGAGTCGACGATGTGTCGATGATCACGTTGCCCTCGGCCGTCGTCACCAGAAACGTGTTGCCGAAGCCGACGGCCTGATAGATGTTGTCCGTGATCTTCACGGCCTCCTTGCGGTCCATTCCTTCGCGCAGGGGCGAAATAGGGTCGGAACCCAGTTGGGCAAAGGCGCAACCCGCGATGGCTGCCACGATGATCGACTTGGTCATAGGTTCTAATGTATCCTCATTCGATGAACTGGGAAAAAGGGGACAGACCGCTCTGTCCACGACCGGAGAGTGATGAAAGCGTAGAATTCGTCCCTTGGGGACAGAGAAGTCTGTCCCCTTTTTCCGCAATATCCGGATCCCTATGAAACTGGGCCTAACGAAGAAAGTCGCGATGGTCGCCGGCGCAAGCCGCGGCCTGGGATACGCGGTGGCGCTCGCGCTCGCTGAGGAGGGCGTGAATGTGTCCATCGCCTCGCGCGACGCGGCCGCGGTCGCCGCAGCAGGACAGCGGATCGCGCAGGAAACCAGCGCGGACGTGCTCGCCGTGGCTGCTGATGTGTCGTCGGCGCAGGCGATCGAGCAGTGGCATCAAAAAACGCTCGACCGGTTCGGCGGCATCGACCTTCTGTTGACCAACTCCGGAGGCCCTCCGCCGGGTTCGACGCTGATGTTCGACGACGCGGCGTGGCAGAAAGCGTTCGAGCTTCTTCTGATGAGCGCGGTGCGCATGATCCGCCTGGTGGTGCCGTCGATGTCCGCACGCGGCGGCGGAAGCATCGTGCTGCCGACGTCCAGTTCCGTCAAGGAGCCGATTCCGAACCTGGCTTTGTCAAACATCATGCGGGCGTCGGTGGCTGCACTGTCGAAAACGCTCGCCGGCGAGCTGGTGTCGCAGAAAATCCGCGTCAATCACCTGATCCCCGGCCGTATCGCGACGGATCGCTTGCGCGAACTCGACGAAGCCAACAGCAAACGCCTCGGCATCAGCGTGGAAGAGCAGCAAAAGAGAATGATGCAGACCATCCCGATCGGCCGTTACGGCGATCCAATGGAGTTCGCCAACGCAGCGGTGTTCTTGTTTTCCGACGCCGCCTCGTATATCACCGGCGCAACGCTGCAGGCCGACGGCGGCCAGATGAGGAGTGTTTTGTAAATGAATCGAAGAGTCTTCATGGCAGTGGCCGCCGCCGGCGCGGCGAAATTCGCCGATGCGCAGCAACCGCGGGAGGTCCCCGAAGCAATAAAGAAGCTCCGGCCAATGCTCGACGGCATTCAGCCCATCACCGACGCCGAGCGCCGCGCGCGTATCGATAAAGCGCAGCGTCTGATGCGGGAAAACAAGCTGGGCGCCATCGTGCTCGAAGGCGGGACCAGCCTCTATTACTTCAGCGGCACGCGCTGGAACGCGGGGGAGCGCGTCTCCGCGATGGTGATGCCGGCCAAGGGCGACTTCATCTGGGTCGCGCAGGGCGGAGCCGAGAAATCAGCCCGCATGAGCGGCGACGTCCGCGTGGCTCGCGACAATGAAGACGCGTTCAGCAAGATCGGGCAGGCCTTGAAAGACGCGGGCGCGACGCGCGTAGGCGTGGAAGAACGCGTCCGGTTTGGAATCTTCGACGGTATCCGCAAAGAAGCGCCGTCGGTGGAATTTTCGAGCGCCGACGCCGTGACCGCCGGCTGCCGCATGATCAAGTCGCCGGCCGAGATCGCCCTGCTGCAACGCGCCAACGACATCACCATCGAAGCCTATCGCGCCGCGTTCACCACCCTGCGCGAGGGCATGACGAATCACGAACTGAGCACCAACATCGAAGCCGCGTTCAGCGCCTTGGGAGCCAGGGGCGGCGCGATGGCCATCTTCGGCAAGTACACGGCATTTCCCCACGGCAGCATCGCCCCGCAACAACTGCGCGAAGGCGACCTGGTGTTGATCGACGACGGCGTCTCCGTTGAGGGCTATCAGAGCGACATCACGCGAACGGTGATCTTCGGCAAGCCCACCGATCGGCAGCGCTACGTTTGGGATCTGGAGCGTAAGGCACAGGACGCGGCATTGAAAGCCGCCCAGCCCGGCGCGACGTGCGAATCGGTGGACGCGGCCGCGCGGGATGTGATCACGAAAGGCGGCTTCGGCCCCGGCTACAAAGTCCCGGGGCTGCCGCATCGCACCGGGCACGGCATCGGGCTCGACGGCCATGAGTGGACCAATTTCGTGAAGGGCAACAAGACGAAAATTCAACCCGGCATGTGCTTTTCCGACGAGCCGACCATCGCCATTTACGGCGAATTCGGTGTGCGCCTGGAAGACTGCCTCTATGTGACCGAGAACGGCCCGCGGATGTTCACCAAGCAGAGCCCCGCAATCGATCAGCCGTTCGGGTGAGGACCTAACCATGCAGACAACCGACGATTTTCGCGCGCGCATCGAAAAAGCGCAGCAGGCGATGAAAGAGTTTGGGCTCGGCGCGATCGTGCTGGAGCCAGGTCCGGCGATGACCTATCTCACCGGAGTCCGATGGGGCAAGAGCGAGCGCTCCTTCGTCCTGGTGATTCCCGCCAAGGGCGAGCCCGCCTGGGTGCTCCCGGGCTTCGAGGAGATGCGCGCACGGGAGCTGATCCACGTGGGCGACGATATCCGCGTCTGGCAGGAGGATGAGAGCCCGTTTGAGCGCGTGGCGCAGGTCCTGAAGGATCGCGGCGTGGCCTCAGGCCGAGTGGGCATGGATGACGCGGCGCGATTCTTCGTCTACGATGGCGTGCGCAAACAGGCGCCGTCGCTCAATTACGTGAGCGCGACGCCCGCACTGAAATCGGCAGGCATCGATCTGACGCAGCCCGCGGGTCGCGGCCGAGGCAAGCAGTAGTTGTTGTAGCATGTACAGATCATGAGACCGCGCCAGTCCAGACGACAATTCCTCCACAATACCGCGAGAATTTCGCTCGCTTCCCTGTTGCCCAAAGGCTTGATTGCCGCAGGCGCGAAGACCGAGCGCGTCACCGTCCACGCGGAGGGTTCCATCGGCCTGGTGCGCCCCGAGCTGCATGGCCATTTTGCGGAACATCTCGGCTCCTGCGTGTATGGAGGCCTGTGGGTTGGAAAAAATTCGCCAATCCCCAACGTGGACGGCTATCGCAAGTCCGCCGTCGATTATCTGCGCGAGCTGGGGGTGCCCGTCTTGCGCTGGCCCGGAGGCTGCTTCGCCGACGATTATCACTGGCGCGACGCCATCGGCGCGAAGCGCCCGAAGCGCGTCAACATGCACTGGGGCGATTACGTCGAAGACAACAGCTTCGGCATTCACGAATTCGTCGGCCTGTGTAAGAGGATCGGCGCGGAGCCGTACATAGCCGGCAATGTCGGCAGCGGCACGCCTTCGGAACTTCGCGATTGGGTGGAGTACTGCAATTTCCCTTCCGGCAGCACGCTCTCCGATGAGCGCGCGGCGAACGGGTCGCCGGAGCCGTTCAACATCCGATACTGGGGAGTCGGCAACGAAAACTGGGGCTGCGGCGGACGCATGGTGCCGGAACATTACGCCGATCTCTACCGTCAGTTTTCCAATTACATGCGCAACTGGGGCGGAACGAAGCTGTTCCTCATCGCCTGCGGGCCGAACGGAAACGACCTAAACTGGTCGCGCAAGTTTCTGACGGAAAATATCGGCGGACGCACGCCGGACGGCTTCGCGATGCACTTCTACGAAGGCTCGGCGCTAACGCCGGCCAAGTTCAACGAAGACGCCATGAATACGCAAATGGCGACGTTCCAGCGCGTCGAAACGGCCATCGTGCAGCAGCGCGCGATTCTCGACGGGTTTGAGCCGCAGGGCAAGCGCGCCATGAACCTGATGCTGGACGAATGGGGCGTCTGGGACCGCATGATTCCAGAGGAGGAGAAGAATTACGGCCGACTCTGGCAGCAGATCACCATGCGCGGAGCCGTTGCCGCCGGCCTTGGCCTGAATTTGTTCAATCGCCAGGCGGACAAGCTGTACATGTGCAACATCGCGCAGATCGTAAACGTCCTGCATTCGATGCTGCTCACCGACGGTCCCGAAGGCCGTCGCTGCGTCCGCACGACGACCTATCACGCCTTCATGATGTTCAAGCCGCATCGGCTGAAAACCTCCGTGCGCACCGAAAAGGAAGGAACCGATGCGCTCGACCTCTCCGTTTCCGCTTCGCGTAGTGGCGGCGATCTGATCGTCACGCTGGTGAATCCCCGGCCCTCCACCGATGTTCACGCCGATTGTTCCTTCACCGGCGCGACTCCCTCCAGCGCGTCGGCGCAAGTCCTGCATCACGCCGATATGAATGCCTATAACAGCTTCGATGAGCCCGATAAGATCACGGTGAAGCCGTGCGCAGCGGCGCTCGAAAACGGCCGTCTGCGCCTGGACGTGCCCGCGATGTCCATCGTCACGGTGGCTCTGAAGGCATGAAGCTGAAGGCTCTCAAAGAGGCCGTCTGGGAAGCCAATCAGGGCATTTATCGTGCGGGCCTGGTGACCATGCACAGTGGCAACGCCAGCGGTATCGACCGGCAGCGTGGTCTTGTCGTCATCAAGCCCAGCGGCATGGATTACGACAAGATGAAGCCGTCGGACATGGTCGTCACTGATTTGAATGGCAGGCCTGTTCGCAGTAAGTGGAAGCCCTCGGTGGATCTTCCGCATCATCTTTATCTCTACAAACACCGGCCCGATATCGGCGGCGTGATCCACACGCATTCGAATTACGCGACGAGCTTCGCACTGCTCGGCCAGCCGATTCCGTGCTATCTTACTGCGATCGCCGACGAGTTTGGCGGCGAAATTCCCTGTGTCCCGTACGTCGATAATCAGGGCGACAACATCGGTCAGGCGATTTTGCGGCACATCGGATCGTCGCCCGCAGTGCTGCTGGCGCATCATGGCGCGTTCGCAGTCGGCAAGTCCCCTCGCGACGCGCTGAAAGCCGCGGTCATGCTTGAGGACGTCGCGCACACCTGTCATCTCGCGCTGCTCAAGGGCGAGCCCAAGCCTCTGCCGCCCGAGGAAGTGAAGAAGTGGTTCGACCGTTATCACACCAGTTACGGCCAGGCTCCGAAGAAAAGGCACGGCTAAATGACACCCGAACGCATGATTTCACTGAGTACCGTCGACTTGGCGATCATCGCTTCCTACTTCCTGATCGTGCTGATCATCGGGTTCTATCTCCGCCGGTTCGCGCAAAGTGGCGAGGATTTTTTCATGGCCGGCCGCGAGATGACGGCCTGGGTCGCGGGCTTGAGTTTTCTTTCGGCGAATCTCGGCTCGCTCGAGTTGCTCGGCTGGGCCGGTTCCGCTTATCAATACGGTATCCTCGCGGCGCACTGGTATTGGATCGGTGCCATCCCAGCGATGCTGTTCCTCGGCATCGTGATGATGCCTTTCTACTACATCTCGAAAACGCACTCCGTGCCGGGCTACCTGCAACTGCGCTACGGATCCTCGGCGAGCGGTCTCAGCGCGCTTTCCTTCGCGCTGATGACCATCCTGATGTCCGGCGTCAACATGTACGCCATGGCCGTGGTGATGAAGGTGGTGCTCGGCTGGAACATCCATTTCAGCATCTGGGTGTCGTCGCTTACGGTGGGTATCTACGTTGCTTCGGGCGGTCTGTTTTCGGCCATTTTCAACGAAGTTCTGCAGTTCTTCCTCATCTGGTTCGGCGCGCTGCTCATTCCGATTCTCGGCCTGATCGAAACGCACGGATGGGCGGGCATGGTGGCTCGCATCAAGAGCAATTTCCCCGGTCAGGACTTTACGCACCTATGGAGCACGCTCGGCTCGGCGCAAGACAATCCCATGGGGATGCATTGGACTGGCATCGTGTTCGGCCTCGGCGCGATCATTTCCATGGGTTATTGGACCACGGACTTCCTGGTCGTGCAGCGCGTGCTTTCAGCGAAGGATCTGCGCAGCGCGAAGCTCGCGCCCATTATTGGCGCGTTCTTCAAGATGGCCGTGCCGCTGATCGTGATCCTTCCCGGCCTGCTCGGGCTCGCCGTACTGCCGGATCATTTGGTACCGGAAGGTTCCTCTGCCGCGGCCGCGGGGGCGCATACCTATAACGAAGTTCTGCCGATGATGCTGGCGCGCTACATGGGACCCGGGTTGCTCGGCCTCGGCATCACCGCGCTGGTCGCCGGATTCATGGCGGGCATGGCCGGAAACGTCAGCGCGTTCGCCACCGTCTGGACTTACGATCTGTACCGGCCCTTCATGCGCAAGACCGCGCCCGACGCACACTACGTCGCCATGGGACGCTGGTGCACGATCATCGGCCTGATCATCAGCATCGGCGCCGCGTATCTCGCCATGGGCTTCGCCAGCATCATGGATTACGTGCAGGCCTTGTTCAGCTTCTTCATCGCGCCTTTGTTCGGCACGGTGATCCTGGGCATGCTCTGGAAGCGCACCACCGCGGCCGGTGGATTCGCCGGACTGCTGGCCGGAACGCTCGCGTCGATCGGCATGTTCGCCGCCGTCAAAATGAATCCGGAAACGCTGTCGATGATCGCCATGTCGAAATACGCGAAAGCCATGGCGGAGGATATGTATCGCGCGCTATGGTCGTGGCTGGTGTGTGTCATCGTCACGGTCGTGGTCAGCTTGATGACCAAGCCAAAGCCGGAAAGCGAACTGGTCGGCCTCGTTTACGGAGCGACGAAAATTCCGTCCGAAGGCAATCTCAGCCTGTTTCAGAAGCCGATCTTCTGGGCCGGAGTGGCTTTTGGCCTATTCGCGATTTTGCAGTGGATTTTCTGGTAAATCGATATGAGCGAAAAACACCACATCATCCCCGTCTGGTTCTTTGTGGGCGTCATGCTGCTGCTGTACGGCGTGCTGATCTTGGGCAGCGGCATCCTGGAATGGTCCAATCCCCCGCACACCGTGCTCGCCGAGCTTCACGCGCCGGTGTGGTGGGGAGGCCTGCTCACCGTTATCGGCGCAGCGTACGTGACCGCGTTCCGCCCGAAATGACAGCAACGACCGGTCGCCATCCGAATGGGATTGACCCACTCTGTCCCGTGAGTTCAAGCCCTGAGACGGATCGTATCGTTCAACGTAGGCAGAGCGGTCTGTTCCACTTGTATTCCGAAGGCCTTCTCCGAGAGATGGATAGTAGGATCTGACCTGTTTTGTAAACTAACTCCATGACCACCTTCGGCATCATCATCGGCAACCGAGGCTTCTTCCCCGACGCCCTCGCTCGCGACGGCCGCGTCGAGATTCTCCGCGTGCTGGAATCGCAGGGCTACGGCGCCGTGTGCCTTACGCCCGAGGAAACCAAGTTCGGCTCTGTCGAATCGCTCGGCGACGCGCGCAAATGTGCCGAATTGTTCAAGGCAAATGGCGACAAGATCGACGGTGTCCTCGTCGCGCTTCCGAATTTCGGAGACGAGCGAGCCATCGCTAACACGCTACGCTTCGCGGGCCTCGACGTTCCGGTTCTGATCCAGGCTTTCCCCGACGATCCGTCCAAAATGTTGATGGGAGGCCGCCGCGACAGTTTTTGTGGAAAAGTTTCGGCCTGCAATAATCTCTGGCAATACGGAATTAAGTACTCCCTCACCAAACAGCACACCGTCGCGCCAGATTCTGTAGAATTCCGAGCCGATCTGTCGCAATTTGCCGCCACCTGCCGCGTCGTCAGGGGATTGAAGAGTCCGCGCGTCGGAGCCATCGGAGCGCGCCCGGCCGCCTTCAACACAGTGCGCTTCAGTGAGAAGCTGATGGAGCATGCAGGCATTACCGTCGAAACGCTCGATCTTTCCGAAGTCTTCGGCCGCATCCATCGCCTGGCCGACGACGACGCGCGGGTGAAGGAAAAGCTCGCCAACATCGGCAAGTACGTGGATCAAGGCGCGACGCCCGCCGCGTCGCTCCTCAAGATGGCGAAATTCGGCGTCGTGGTCGATTCCTGGATGCGCGATAACGAACTCGCCGGCACATCCATCCAATGCTGGACCGCCATGCAGGAGTTTTTCGGCGTCGTGCCCTGCACCATCATGAGCATGATGTCAAACAACCTGCTGCCCAGCGCCTGCGAAACGGATATGGTCGGAATGATCGGTATGTACGCGCTGCAACTCGCCTCGGAAACGCCCAGCGCCATTGTCGATTGGAATAACAACTTTGGCGCCGATCCGGACAAAACGGTCATCTTCCACTGCTCCAACCTGCCGAAACACTTCTTCGAAAACGTAAAGATGGATTTTCAGGAGATCATCGCCGGATCGGTGGGCAAGGAAAATACGTTCGGCACCATCGTCGGACGCATGAAGGCCGGCCCGCTGACGTTCTGCCGCGTCTCCACCGACGACTTAAACGGCAAAATGCGAGCCTATGTCGGCGAAGGCGAAATCACCCGCGACGCGCTCAACAGCTTCGGCGGCTACGGTGTCGTCCGCATCCCCAGCCTCCAGCGCCTGCTCCATTACATCTGCCGCAACGGCTACGAGCATCACGTCGCGGTGAACATCAGCAGCTACGGCGCGGCAGTCGCCGAGGCCCTTTCCGTCTACAAGGGCTGGGAAGTCCACCACCACTCATAAACCCCAATGGATCCTACTTCCTGCCTATCCCGGCCAGCACCCGATCCATCTGCTCCAACTGGTTCTCCAAGTCGCTCATCTTTGCCTGCTCTAGCCGAAACTGAGCTTCCGCATCAGCCTGTTCCCCCAGGCATTGCTGCGCCTGGTTAGCCGCTATCTCCATGGTCGCTTGAAATTGGGTAATCATCTGTTCAATGTTCTTCTGGTCGCCTCCATTCTGCAAGCTCTGTTTTTTCAACTTCTCAATCTGAAAGGCGGCGATCTTCTGCCCGTCCTCTGCCTGTTTGCACTGTGTGCGAGCCATATCGAGCCGCCCCGTAGCCTTTTCCACAAACGCCCATTGCGCTTGCAGCCGGTACATCACAATCTGCACTCTCTGAATGGCAGCCGCGGTGTCCCGCAGATCCAGCCTCAGCGCACGAATTTCGGCAATCAGCGAATCCGCCGCCTGATCCGGCACAAGCGTCAAGCAAAGCATCAATATGTATCGCATGATCAGGTAGACACCACTCCGCGTTGTTTGTTCCGTGTGGTGCAGGCTGGAAGCCTGCGGCCGATTGGGAATCGGCTCAGCTTCGGAACGCGATCACACACGACAAACGAGCGGCAGCGCGGGCCGAAAATCGAGCATCGTCCCCCGCCGCCCTCCGTCGAACTCTAATTCAAGCAGATGTTCCATTCCACCCCGAATGCCGATCACGCCACTCTCCGCCATCATGGCAGTCACCGAACCCTCCTTTACGAAGGGACAACCAATCACCACGCCAGTAACCTCGCGAATACCCGTCGACCCTCGATCGCTCCTCATGTAACACCACATCGGTTCATCGAACTCCGTGTCCGCCGCAATCTCCAACTCCAGGCCCGGCATCAGAGGCGGCCTATAGCTCCACGACCGCCAAGGACAGGCCCCGGCGCCCCTCAGGATGACGCCAAAAGGCGAACCCTGCCCCGAAAGTCGTTCCCACAGTCTCAGGCCTCGAGCCTGCTCGCTCTGCGCCTCCGCCTCGTCTTCCAGCCACAACAATTCCAGCATCGCGTTCGAGAAGAAAAACCGCCGGCAAGCCGTGCCTTGCCCCCGGTGACGATTCGGCTCTCCCTCCGTCAACCCCGATTGTTTCAGCAACACAGCCGCCGGCGCACCGCGGCTGGTGCACACAAACACATGATCGATCGTCAAGTGGGGCAGCGCCACGCGCTGCCATTATAGAATGTAAACCTTGCCCGTCTACTCGAAACCCACCAACGAGTACTTCGAAAAACGCACCCTCCGCCGCCACGCGCGCGTGCTGCACCTCTGGGCGTTGGGCGTCGCCGCCGTCATCTCCGGCGATTTCTTCGGCTGGAACTTCGGCCTCACCGCTGGAGGGTTTTCGGGTATGCTCATCGCTCTGGTCATCATGACCGCGATGTACGCCGGCCTTTGCTTTTCCATCGCCGAGATGTCGCCAGCGCTTCCGCACACAGGCGGAGCTTACTCCTTCGCGCGCACCGCGATGGGTCCCTGGGGCGGCTATATCACCGGCCTGGCCGAAAACATGGAGTACATCCTCACCCCGGCGACGATTGTCGTCGGCATCGGGGGCTATCTCGGCGCGATCTTCCACACTTCGAAATCGTGGGAACCCGCGTGGTGGATCGTCTGCTACATGATCTTCGTCAGCCTGAACATTTTCGGCGTCGCGCTGTCCTTCCGCTTTTCCGTCTTCATCGCAATGGCCGCGCTGGCAGTCTTGATGGTCTTCTGGGCCGGCGCCATTCCCCACCTCGATTTCGCGCGCTATGCCTTCGACGTTCCTTCCAAGGGTTGGCGGGGATCGCTCGCCGCGCTGCCATTCGCCCTGTGGCTTTATCTCGGCATCGAGCAGCTTCCTCTCGCCGCCGAAGAATCGCACGACCCGCGCCGCGACATGCCCAAGGGCATTCTGTACGGCCTGCTCACTTTGGTCGCCTGCTCGTTCCTCACCATGATCCTGAGCGCGGGCATCGCACCCGGCGCCGCCAAACTCGGCCAAGCTCAGGAGCCTCTCGTGCTCAGCTTCCAAACCATTGCTTCTCAAACCAGCGCCGGATCGAAGTGGACCGAACTATTCGCCGTAGTCGCCGTCATCGGCCTCATCGCGAGCTTCCACACGATCCTCTATGCCTACGGCCGCCAGATCTACTCGCTCTCCCGAGCCGGATATTTTCCGCAGTGGCTCTCGGTCACCGGCAAACGTCATCAAACGCCCGTGCGCGCGTTGGTCTCGGGCTCCGTTCTCGGCCTGGCCGCCGCGCTCGCCATCTACGTGTTTGGACAGAACAGCCGAGTTGGCGCGATCCTGTTGAATATGGCTGTCTTCGGAGCCGTCATCGCGTATATTTTGCAGATGGCGGCGTTCCTGATCCTGCGGCGAAAGATCCCCACGATGGAACGGCCCTATGTCAGCCCTCTTGGCATCGCGGGCGCGTGGGCCACGACGATCATCGCCGCGGTGACGCTGGTCGTTCTGTTCCTGAACCCCGACTACAACAAGGGCGTGTTCGGCGCGGCCATCTGGTTCGCGATGGGCATCGCTTATTTCGCGATTTACGCCCGCAGAAGGCTGGTCCTGTCGCCCGAGGAAGAGTTCGCGCTCAAATGGAACTGAAGACTCTGCTCGCCAAGGCGACTCCTCTACGTTCCGGCGATCAACTGGCCGGCATCGCGGCGGAATCCGCCGAGGAGCGCGCCGCAGCCCAGATGGAGCTGGCCGATACGCCTCTGGCTCGATTCCTCGACGATCTTCTCATCCCATATGAGGACGACGAAGTCACGCGCCTCATTGTCGATTCGCACTCGCGCGAAGCCTTCGCGCCAGTTGCGAGCCTGAGCGTCGGCGAGTTTCGCGAGTGGCTGCTTGAAGCCTCCGGCGAGGCGATCTCCGCGCTCTCCATCATGCCGGAAATGGCCGCCGCGGTATCGAAAGTCATGCGCGTACAGGATCTGATCGCCGTGGCCAGGAAGATCCGCGTGGTCACGAAGTTTCGCGACACCCTGGGCCTGCCCGGCCGCTTCTCGACACGCCTCCAGCCGAACCATCCCACCGACGATCCGCGCGGCGTCGCGGCCAGCATCGTCGACGGCCTGATGTACGCGAGCGGCGACGCCGTGATCGGCGTCAACCCCGCCTCTGACGATCTGCGGTCTGTCGAAACGCTGCTCTACTTGTTGAATAAGATTCGCGAGACGCTGGAGATTCCCACGCAGACCTGCGTTCTGGCGCATGTCACTACACAGATGCAGGCCATGCGGTGCGGCGCTCCGGTGGATCTGGTGTTTCAATCCATCGCCGGAACGGAGGCCGCCAATCGCGCCTTCGGCATCGACCTGAAAGTGCTCGACGAAGCCTGGCAAGCTGCCCGCGAACGCCATCCGGGCGCGAACGTGATGTATTTCGAAACGGGCCAAGGCAGCGCGCTTTCTTCCAACGCGCATTACGGCATCGATCAGCAAACCTGCGAGGCCCGCGCCTACGCCGTCGCAAGACGTTACCAGCCTCTGCTGGTGAACACAGTGGTCGGCTTCATCGGCCCGGAATATTTGTATGACGGCAAGCAAATCACGCGCGCCGGCCTCGAAGATCATTTCTGCGGCAAGCTGATGGGCCTGCCAATGGGCGTCGATGTCTGCTACACCAATCACGCCGAGGCAGACCAGGACGATATGGACGCGCTGCTTACGCTCTTGGGCGCGGCCGGATGCAATTACATCATGGGCGTGCCGGGCGCCGACGACATCATGCTGCACTATCAAAGCACATCGTTCCACGATGCGTTGTACGTGCGCGATCTCCTGAAGATGCGCCCTGCCCCCGAATTTGAAGCCTGGTTCGAACGCGTGAGTGCGGCGTCGATCGAAAAGGCGTTGCTGCTATGCTAGCGCGCATCTCCTTGGGGCGCGCCGGCAACGCCCTGCCGACGAAAGAGCTGCTGGAATTCCAGCTGGCGCACGCCCGTGCCCGCGACGCAGTGCTGACTCGCCTCAATATCACGCTGTTTTCACACTATCGCCCTGTAATCGTCCACTCCGCCGCCCCGGATCGCGGCACATACCTGCGCCGCCCGGACCTCGGCCGCAGGCTCTCTCCGCAATGCACGCTGGAGCGCGGGAACTTCGATGCAGTGCTGATCGTCGCCGACGGCCTCTCCGCCACCGCTGTGCATCGCCACGCCGGTCCGACGGTCGATGCGCTTCTGCCTCTGCTCGAAGATTGGAAACTCGCGCCCATCATCGTCGCCGAGCAGGCGCGCGTCGCCATCGCCGACGAAATCGGCGAATCCCTGGGCGCGAAACTGAGCGTCATTTTGATCGGCGAGCGGCCGGGTCTGAGTTCGCCCGATAGCCTGGGTGCGTATCTGACCTGGGATCCTCACGTGGGCCGCACCGACGCGGAACGAAATTGCGTCTCCAATATCCGCGATGAAGGCTTGAACCCGGCGCTAGCCGCGCAGCGCATCGCCATGCTGATGAACGCTGCCCGAGGTCAGCAACTCACCGGAGTCCACCTGTTGCAAGGCCTGTTGGACTGACGTGGCGCACGCGATGGCGTGCCGCGTCGAGACTCATCTCGACGCTTGGATGCCTGCGCCAGCGTGAGGCACATGCATAAATTTGGTAGACTTATCTTTTCCCCATGATTATCGGCGTTGTCGTCTTCCCTGGCAGCAATTGCGATCACGATGCCTGGTACGCCTTCTCCCACACTCTGGGCCAGCAAGCCGAGTTTCTGTGGCACGATACGCCTTCGGTCGGCCACGTCGACGCGGTCATTCTCCCCGGAGGCTTCTCCTACGGCGACTATCTGCGCTGCGGAGCGATCGCCAAGTTCTCCCCGGTGATGGTGGCTGTCCGGAAATTCGCGGCTGAGGGCGGTCCGGTGCTTGGGATCTGCAACGGATTTCAGATTCTGGTGGAAAGCGGCCTGCTCCCAGGCGCACTGCTGAAGAACCGCGGCTTGAAATTTGTGTGCCGCGATGTCACCCTCCGCGTGGAAACGAATCGCACCCTGTTCACAGCCTCGGCCAAGCCGGGCCAACTGCTGAGTATGCCCGTGGCCCACGGCGACGGCTGTTACTTCGCCGACGACGCCACGCTGGATCTTCTCGAAAAAGAAGATCGCGTGGTGCTGCGCTATGTGGATAATCCCAACGGATCGCTGCGCGACATCGCCGGTATCTGCAATGAGGGCCGCAACGTGATGGGCATGATGCCGCATCCGGAGCGCGCGGCCGATGTGTTGCTGGGGTCGGCGGACGGCCGGGTCATTCTGGAGTCGTTGGTGCATAGCCTGGAAACGCAACACGCATGATGAATTGGGCGGTGGGGACAGACCAGCCTGTCCCAAGGCGCACAAACCGGGATGCTTGCGCGGCGCCATACGTGGACAGAGCGGTCTGTCCCCTGCAAGGTGATATCGAATGAGTGAACTTACCGCGGGCGAACTCGATAACGTCCGCTCCATTCTCAAGCGCGAACCCACCGAAACCGAGGTCGGGATTTTCACGGTGATGTGGAGCGAGCACTGCTCTTACAAGAGTTCGCGCATCCATCTGAAGAAACTGCCGACCAAGGGCCCTCGCGTTCTCGTGGGGCCTGGCGAAAACGCCGGCATCATTGACATCGGCAACAATTGGGCAATCGCATTCAAAATCGAATCGCACAACCACCCCAGCTTCATCGAACCGTTTCAGGGCGCGGCCACCGGAGTCGGCGGAATTTTGCGCGATATCTTCACCATGGGCGCGCGTCCGGTCGCGGTGATGGATGCGCTGCGCTTCGGCCCACTCGATGTGCCGCGGAATAAGCGGATTCTCGAAGGCGTGGTCAGCGGAATCTCACATTACGGTAACTGCTTCGGCGTGCCGACGGTGGGCGGCGAAACGGTGTTCGAACCCTGCTACAACGGCAATCCTCTAGTGAATGTGTTCGCGCTCGGGACCTTCAGGCACGACGAAATTTTCTTCGGCCGTGCGACGGGCGTCGGCAATCCGGTGATCTACGTCGGCGCGAAGACCGGCCGCGATGGCATTCACGGCGCGTCGATGGCCTCGGCCGAGTTCGACGAGGAATCGGCGGGGAAGAGGCCCAACGTACAGGTCGGCGATCCGTTCATGGAGAAGCTGCTGCTCGAAGCGTGCCTGGAGGCCATGAAAACCGGCGCGATCGTCGGCATTCAGGACATGGGCGCGGCGGGCCTGACCTGCTCCACCTGCGAGATGGGTAGCCGCGCCGGTACCGGCGTGGAGATCGACCTGGCCTTGGTGCCGCAGCGCGCCGCGGGCATGACGCCGTATGAGATCATGCTTTCCGAGTCGCAGGAGCGTATGCTGATCGTGGCCGATAAAGGCCGCGAGGACGAAGTGTTCGCGGTCTTCAAGAAATGGGGGCTCGACGCGGTGACCATCGGCCAGGTCACCGGCGACGGCATGCTGCGCGTCAAGAATCACGGCCAGGTGGTCGCCGAAATCCCCAATCGCGAGTTGGCCGACGAAGCGCCCTCGTACGATCGTCCGCACAATGCCGCGCCGTATCGTCCGGCGCCCATGGAAGCTCCGGCGTTTTCCTCCAAGGATCTGCAAGCTGACTTGCTGAAGATCCTCGCCTCGGGCGACGTCTGCTCGAAGCAATGGATTTGGCAGCAGTACGATTACACGGTCCGCACGAACACCATCGAAGGTCCCGGCGGCGACGCCGCGATCATCCGGATCAAGGAGACGGACACCAGCGTGGCGATGGCGCTCGACGGCAACGGCCGCTACTGTGCGCTGTCGCCTCGCGAAGGCGTGAAACTGATCGTGGCCGAATGCTGCCGTAACCTATCGACCGTCGGCGCGCTACCTGTCGCCGCTACGAACAATCTGAACTTCGGCAATCCGGAACGGCCGGAGATCATGGCGCAGCTAGTGGAAGCGGTCGAGGGCATGGGCGAAGCCTGCCGCTTCTTCGATACGCCGATCACCGGAGGCAACGTCAGCCTCTACAACGAGACCCTCGGCGAGGCGATCTGGCCGACGCCGGTGATGGGGATCGTCGGACTGATGAAGACGGCGGCTCCCATGACCATTCCGTTCAAGAATGAATCGCGCACGGTGATTTTGCTGGGCGGGTTGGGCTCCGCGGACGAAATGCGTTTCGGGGGAACCCAGTACGCCAAGGTAGTCTTAAACGGCATGTGGGGATTGCCGCCCGCGCTCGACATGGAGTACGAAAAGCGCGTCCATGAAGCCGTTCGCGAGATCGTGACGGGAGGCCATTGCGAATCCGCGCACGACGTGTCCGATGGCGGATTGGCCGTCGCGCTGGCCGAGTGCTGCGCGGGCGGCATTGGCGCCCAAATCGATCTTTCGAGCGGACTTCGATCCGAACTCGCTTTGTTCCACGAAGGGCCCTCGCGGATCGTCGTGTCCACCGCCGCACCGGAGATCGTCGAACGGATCGCGCGGGATCACAATGTGGATGCCATCAGGATCGGCGTTACAATGAAACAAAAGTTGCGGATCGATCACAATAGCGTTACTCTGGTCGACTGCACGACGAGCCGGCTGCGCGAAGCTCGCGAAAACGCTTTGGAAGAGAATCTTATCCACGTTTGATATAAAGCCATGTTTGATAAATTCCACGACGAATGCGGTGTGTTCGCCATCTACGGCCACCCGGAAGCGGCGAATCTGGCTTATCTCGGCTTATACGCACTGCAGCATCGCGGACAGGAGAGCGCCGGCATCGCCTCCAGCAATGGAAAAGAAATCTTCTGCCACAAGAGCATGGGCCACGTGGCGGACATCTTCACTCCTGAGGTTCTGGGAGCGCTCCCCGGGGAAGCAGCCATAGGCCACACCCGCTATTCGACTGCTGGTGACACGGTCCTGCTCAACGCGCAGCCGTTCTCGGTGGCCTGCAATAAAGGCAACATCGCCGTAGCGCACAACGGCAATATCATCAATGCCGGGGAACTGCGCCGCGAACTCGAACGCGAAGGATCGATCTTCCAGGCCTCGAGCGATACCGAAGTGATTCTGCATTTGGTCGCCCGGTCGCGCGAACGGACGTTGGCCGGCGCGCTGCGCGAGGCGTTGCTGCAGCTCGAAGGGGCGTTTTCATTGGTGTTTCTGGCAGGGGACCGCGTGCTGATCGCCCGCGATCCGCATGGCTTCCGTCCGCTGGCGATCGGACAAATGGAGCTGTCCGGCGGCAAGACCTGTTACGTGTTCGCCTCGGAAACGTGCGCGTTCGACCTGATCGACGCGGTGTATCTGGGCGATGTCGAGCCGGGCGAGATGGTGATCGTCGGTCCGGAAGGCATCACGCGGGAGCGCTACGCCCCCGTGCGCGACCATGCGCATTGCGTCTTCGAGCACGTCTATTTTTCGCGGCCGGATTCGATGGTATTCGGACGCCCTGTGCAGCAGTCGCGGGAGATGTTGGGCCGGCTGCTCGCCATCGAAAGCGGCGTGGACGCCGACGTTGTCGTGCCCGTCCCCGATTCCGGCGTAGCGGCGGCCATCGGCTACGCGGCGGAGGCAAACATTCCTTTCCGCCAGGCGCTGATCCGCAATCATTACGTAGGCCGGACGTTCATCGAGCCTTCGCAGGCGATTCGGGATTTCGGCGTAAAGCTCAAGCTGAATCCGGTGCGGCACTTGTTGGAAGGGAAGCGCGTCATCCTGGTGGACGATTCGCTAGTGCGCGGAACCACGAGCCGAAAAATCGTCCGCATGGTGCGTGGCGCGGGCGCGCGCGAGGTGCATCTGCGCATTTCCTGTCCCCCGACGGTTTCGCCTTGTTTTTACGGCGTCGATACGCCGAGCCTGGCGGAGCTGATCGCGGCCAATAACAGCATCGAGGAAATTCGCCGGTTCGTGGAGGCGGATTCGCTCGCCTATCTTTCGATGGGCGCCCTGCGCGAGGCCGTGGCCGATCATCATCACGACTTCTGCTATGCCTGCTATACGGGCAATTACCCCACGGAACTGGTGAACATCGAAGAGCTGATGGGGGCGAAGGAGAGGCGGTAAGAGCTTTTTCCGCCGTTATGGCACTTGCGCCGGGGGCGCGATCCGTTGTCTAATTCCCTTTTGACCACCGCTTCCACCGCGTCGTGCCTGCCCTTCCGCGAGAACCGCTTTCTTCACTGGATTTGCGGCGCAATGGCGGCCGTGTTCCTGCTGGCCGCTTATCGTCCGGATACGTTCTTCGACCTGGCGCTAGAAAACACAGTCGTTTTTTTGTTCATTCCGTTGTTGATCTGGGCTTACCGCAAGCTGCCCTTGTCCGATCTGTCGTATCTCCTGATTTTCATCTACCTCAGTATCCACGAGTACGGGGCGCACTATAAGTACTCCGACGTGCCCGTGGGCGAATGGCTGAAGCCGATCCTCCACACGCAGAGGAATCATTACGACCGCATTGCCCACTTCTCATTCGGCCTACTGTTGAGTTATCCGTTCCAGGAGGTGCTCATGCGGTCGGCTCGAGTAACCGGGATGTGGCGATACTACCTGCCAGTGGAGGTGACGCTATCCTTCAGCGCGATCTACGAAATGCTGGAGGCGGGGAGCGCGTCCATCCTGAGCCCAAAGCGCCTGGAAGAGTTCGTCGGCATGCAGGGAGATATCTGGGATTCGCAGGAGGACATGTTCATGGCCGGATTGGGCTCCGTGGTGGCGATGATCTGCATCTACCAGATCCGGCGGCGGCGAGCTGCGGCCACCGCGATGCGCGAGATGGAATTAGCGGGCCACGCGAAGAAGTAAAATAAAAGATTCATCCTCATGCCCGCCTCTGTTGCGTCTGTTTCCGCGTCTGCGCTTGCCGTTCCTTACTCCCGAATCCGTGAACTGGCGGAGATCGCCATGGGCATGGAAGGCGTCTACAAGCTGTACTTCGGCGAATCGAACATACCCACGCCGGAGTTCATCAAGCGAGCCGCGCAGAAGGCCATGGCGGACGGCTACACGTATTACACCGAGAACGCCGGCCTGCCATCGCTGCGCAAGACGTTGGCGCAGTACTACGCCGCTCTGCACGGCGTGGAGCTGGACCCGGCCTCGGAGATCACGGTGACCGCGTCGGGTGTGCAGGCGCTCAGCGTCGGCCTGCGCTGCATGGTGGATCCTGGCGACGAGGCGCTGGTGCTGACGCCGAATTGGCCCAACGGCGCGGCCATCATTCAAATGTCGCACGGCGTGGTGAAGGAGATTCCGCAGCCGCTCGTTGGCGGCCGGTACGAGATCGATTTCGACGCGCTGGAGCGCGCGGTGACGCCGCGGACCAAGCTGGTACTGTACACCTCGCCATCGAATCCGTTGGGCTGGGTGGCCACCGAAAAGGATCAGGACCATTTGCTCGAGTTTACGCGGCGGCACGGGCTGTGGCTGATGGCTGATGAAGTGTATGAGCGCCTCGTTTATTCCGAACCGCCGAAAAAAGCCGTGCCGTCGATCCTCAAGAAATGCACGCGCGAGGATGCGGTCGTGGTGATCCAGTCCTTCTCCAAGGCGTATTGCATGACCGGCTGGCGCGTCGGCTGGCTGGTGGCGCGCAAGGACCTGAGCCGCAGGGCTTCACAGCTCAACGAGTTTTACATTTCGCACGCGCCGAGCTTCGCGCAGAGGGCCGGCGAAACCGCGCTGGTCTGGGGTGAAGATGTGGTCACGCAGATGGTGGCTCGGCTCAAGGAGAATCGCGATTTTTGCCTGGCGGCGTTGAAGAACATGCCTGGTGTCACGACCCCCGCGCCGGAGGGGGCGTTTTACGTGTTTCCGAGAATCGAGGGCGTGACCGATTCGTTCGATTTCTGCAAAAAGCTCCTTATGGAGACGCACGTCGGCCTGGCCCCGGGCGTCGCGTTTGGATCGGGCGGGGAAGGCAGTGTGCGGATTTGCTATGCGTCGGAAAAGAAGATCCTGGATGGGGCCATGGCTCGGCTCAAGCTGTTTCTGGAATCGCGGCGGGGTTAATGCGTGTCAGCCCCACGCTGACGCATGGGGGCTTTGCCCGAACAGCCCCGTCCGTGAGGGCGGGGCTTCTTGAGGTTTTCAAAGAACCGAACAATTTATCGGACGCGCGTCCTTTAGCCGGATTTTACTTCCCCGGCGGAGAAGATCCGTTTGATTTGCGCCGCAACGGCCAGGCACCGGTCATGTACCGGCGGACATCCAACACACGCAGGCCCGCTCGGTGGCGTTTCTAGAATTGCCCCTTCTGGCCGACTCCGTTCTCTGCTGGAAGAGCACCTGAGCTCCTGCCCATAAGTTAGGGGAGGGTCTCGGGGTCGGGTTCAAGTTAAGGCGAGATGTTGTTGGAAGCGGGCGGGAAAGATTTCCTGAAAAACACCGAATTTCGCGAAAGTGCACACTGGCGTGTCCCAAGTCGCAGTAAGGCGCTCATTTCAAATGGCCCGAAAACAGAGAAAGGAAGGGAGTCGCTTCAGGCCGGTCCCCTTGGGTTCCCCGCCGATCTTATTCAAGGCATCGTGACAGTCCTGAAAACGTCATCTTCGCAGACCCAACCAACTCGGCCGACCAGCGGACCGCTCGTGACTCGAACCTTAATGAAAGTCGTCGTATAAAGTGGATTGCTGCACTTGACCTTCGAGTTCTCGAGCAGGCGAAGGTAACTGCTCGGCGGAATAGATTCAGCAGGCTGTTGAGCCATAGAGGACAGGAAATTGCGACGTCCCGGGTTGTAGCGATCGGGATTCTTTTGGAGGCCTTGGACGCGCTCAACACCCTGTTGCTTAGTGTGTGGTTCGCGCCAGAATAGCTCGACCTTTTCCTCCTCGATCCGCTCGAGGGAGAGCAGGCGGTCCACCGCTGGGCTGGGTATAACCAAGCGGGCCAGATGATCCTGGGTTTGCATTTGGCGATTTGGGTCGAGAAAAAGGCATCCACACGTTGCTACAGTAACGGAGATCACAGCCAGCAAGCGCGAAGTTCTTAGGGTGAGCATCATAGATGGTTACGACCCACCCTTGAATCCGTTCAGCCACAACGAAAAGACCAGACAAATGAAGACAACCGGCGTCACGAACGCGAAGAGCGCGAGAGGAAGGAGCCAAAGCAGCCGCTTTACTTGGCGAGTGCTGTTGGCGTGATAGCAGGTATTGGCGAACTTCGCTTCCCGAAGAAGCCGCCTGAAAAGCAGCTGCCGCGAGGAATCGCCGCCCCACAAGACGGCTTGGGACTGAGTCCTCACATTTCCCATTGCTTGCGTCGCAGCCGGCGTGCTGCTTCGATTATGGCGAGCGGTCCCAGCGTCATCGCGGCGATCAGCCCCCAACCGAGCCCTTGGCCTCGCATCACTACGATGGATACCGCGGCCGACATCAATCCGTAGCTGGCGAGCAGAATCCGGCGCGGACGCTCGGAGGGCCGGCGCAGCTTGAAATTCGGCGGTAGGCTCGGGACCGGGGCGGCCAGGGAACGGCGGAGCAGATTGTCGATTTCGGCTTCGCTGTGGTCCATATTAGACATACTAATATCCTCTCTCTTTCAGCATGGCGCCGAGAAGCTGGCGCGCGCGATGGAGATACGACTTGGCTGTGTTCTCCGGAACGTCGACCAGCACCGCTACCTCAGCCACACTTGCGCCCAGCCAATAGTACAGGCGCAAAGCGGACTGGTAGACTTCGGGCAACGTTTGAATGCATTCCCCTAGGGCCTGATCGCGCTGGGCCGTTTCCATCTGCGCGTGCGGCCCGGGCTCAGTGGTGGTTGCATGAGAGAGCGCCGCTTCATCCAAGTGCGGCCTCCGGTAGCGAGCCCGCGCCTTTACGTTGACCGCCTGATTGAACGTGATTCGGTAAAGCCAGGAACCGAATTCCGCTTCGCCCCGAAAGGATGCGAGCGCATGATGAGCCTTCAGAAACACGTCCTGCACCACGTCTTGTGCCTCGGCTGTAAACCCCTGCCCGAGGATCGAAAGAGCGAGACGAAATACCGGATCGCCATGGCGGCGGAAGAGTTCCGCGAAGGCTTGCTCGTCGCCGCGTTGGGCGCGGGCCACGAGTTGAGAGTCATTTTCCACCTGGATCTGCCGGAATCAGCGGCCCGTGTCGCGCTTCATGAAGTGGAAGGCGAGCAATCCCACGCCCAAGAACGCGAACGGCAGAGGAGCCACCCAGGAGCCACGCGACGACGCCGGGAGAATCCAGTAGAGCGCAATCATGGCTCCGAGGGACAAGCTGAAGAGAACGGTGCCTAGAATCGGAAGCACATTCGGATCGGGAACATGCGGCGTCCGCGCCGGCTCCAACGGAAACTCCGGCAACGGTATTCCCTTTTCCATCGCAGCGAGCCTCTCCTGATGGATCATTTCGAGCCGCTTCCTGCTGCTCTGATGCGTTATATAAACATATCCAACAACGCCCGCCGCTAGGGCAATCGCGGTCATCCCATCGCCGATTGTGGCACTCATCTGTTTTGTTTCCTCAGTCCTTAAGACAGGGTGAGGTCGCGTGCGGTTGCAGCGGGGTTGAAGGTATCGCCGCCCGATTGGAAAAAGAAATGGGGCGGCGCTCCTGTTCATTTTCCTTTATCGACGATATCCGCGCACGTAGCCGCGGGCGTAGGGACGCACATAGCCGTGAGCCCAATAGCCGGCGACGTAGCGTCCGCCATACCAGCGCGGGCCGACCCAATAAGCTCCGGCGTACGGAGGCAGAACCCATGCGCCGTTCACGAACACGTAGCCCGGTCTGGGAGCAGCAACCATCACGGGGGCGGGCGCGTAGGGGACTCCGAAGCCGACGCCCACTCCGAATCTTACGCCGGCGAACATCGTGCTGCCCGCCATCAGTAACATTGCCATCAATTTCGTTTTCATTTTGTGACCTCCTTCACGCCCATCAGGAATGCAGGTGGTGTGCCAAAGCGTAAGTCATTGAAAACGAGATGGATGAAGGTTTGTAAATGGCTGAATTCCACCATCTCAGCGGCTGAGCATAGCCACTACCTGGCTGCGGACGGCCTCCGTGAGCGATTTTCGGTCCTGGAGCGTGATTCCCGCGGCAGGAATCGGGTCGCCGATGCGGAGCGTCACGCTGCCGCGATGAAAGGTCGCCGAATGCATGGCCAGAATCTCGCGCGTGCCTCGGATCGCCACGGGGACGATGGACACGCCCGCCTTGATGGCGATGTACGCCGCGCCGTCCTTGAACGGACGCAGCTGGCCGTCGTGCGAGCGGCCCCCCTCGGGAAATATCAGCAGGGAGATATTGCGCGTGCGGATGGTATCGGCGGCGAGCGTCATGGTCTTCACCGCTGCGCGAGGGTCTTCTCTCGGCACGGGGATGTGTCCGGCTTGGCCCAGATGCGTGCCCAGCAGTGGGATTTTAAACAAGCCGCTCTTGGCCATGAAGCGAAAATCGGCGTGAACGTAGCTGAGGATCACCGGTGAATCCATATAGCTGAGGTGATTGGACGCGAACACGTAGCTTGCGCCGGGCGTCAGCTTTTCCAACCCTTCCACGGTCACGCGCACGCCGGCGATGGCCAACAGTGAGCGCGCCCATACGCGGGCCAGGGTCATCATCGCGTTGCCCTTCTTATCGAAGAGCGACGCGATCACGCTGAGCGTGCCGAAAAAGGCCGTTGATAGTAGGATGAGCGGGTCTACGAAGACCAGGCTCCAGAAAAGGGCCATGAAGGTTTATTGTACGAAAGAGCCCGCGCCTCGCCGACCAGGAAGAGTGATCCCGTGATGATCACGGCGTCGTGTTCGGAGACGTGCTCGCGCACCAGTTTCACGGCGGCGGCGATGTCGGGCGCGATATGCCCTCGGCCAGCCATTTCGCGGAGCGCCTCGGGACGCAGCGCGCGGGCGTTTTGCGGCGCGGTGAGGACGAGTTCCGTTGCCATGGGGAACAGAGTGCCGGCGATTTCATCCACGGCCTTGTCGCGCATGGCTCCGTAGATCATCCAGATTTTGCGGTCCGCGTAAAATTGCTTGAGATAGCCCGCCAGGGCTCGTGCACCGGCGGGATTGTGGGCGCCGTCCAGAATGATATCGGGATTCGGCGAAATTCGCTCCAGCCTGCCGGGCCAGACGGCGTGTTCGATTCCCCTGGGCGAGACGCCCAGAGCCTCCAGAGCCAGCGCAGCCGTGATCGCGTTTTCAATTTGGTGCTCGCCGGCCAGGGGGCAGTGCAGATCTGAAAAATCGGAGCCTCGCGCGGTGACGCGCAGGTCGCGAATTTCGAACTCCGAGGTGCGTTTGACGGGGACGTGCAACTCCGCGGCGCGGCGATCGAGCACGGCCTCCGCCTCCGGCCTCTGGCGGGCGAAAATCGCCGGCACGCCGGCCTTCAGGATGCCTGCCTTTTCTCCCGCGATGGCTTCGATGGTGCCGCCGAGATAGGCTTCATGATCGTAATCGATGGGTGTAATCACGGTGAGTACGGGACTCACGACGTTGGTCGCATCGAGGCGGCCGCCCAAGCCGACCTCGACCACCGCGGTTTCGACGCCCAGTTCCCGAAACAGCCAAAATCCCATGGCGGTGACGGTTTCGAAATAGGTCGGATGCGAATCGGGGCTGATCTCCTCGGCGACGCGATGCACGACGTCAAACGCGCGCTCGAACTGGCCTTTCGTGACGGGCATGCCGTCGACGGCGATGCGCTCGGTGGGCTCGATCAGGTGCGGCGAGGTGTAGAGGCCGGTGCGAACGCCCGCCGTGCGCAGTCCGGCGTCGATCATGGCGCAGGTCGAACCCTTGCCGTTGGTTCCGGCCACATGCACGGAGCGGAAGGAGTTCTGCGGATCGCCAAGGGCGGCGAGCACGGCGCGAATCCGGTCCAATCCCAACTTCGCGGTCTTGATTTCATTGCCCAGCGCATAGAGAAACCGCACGGAGTCGGGGTAGTTCAGCATGTGGTTGCTCTGGATGTCTCCTTGGCGGCAGCCGCTCTTGAAGTGGCTTCGTGCGCGTCCCGAACAAGCCGAGTAAAATTCGGCTGCCGGCTGAATAGCCCGCCCCACAAGAATCGGTGATAGATCATTCTATTTTTGAGGCTTGCCTCTACGATACAGCAGCCAGCCTGAGAGAATCGACGCTCCGGTGCCGATGGCTAGCTTGCCTTCGAACAGCCAGAAGTTTGTCACTTCCGGAGGAGGATAAATGGAGCAGGCGATGGCCAGGAGGCTGAGCCCCGAGCCGAGGATCGCGCTGAGCCACTTCCCGGCCTTCCAGGCGCTGGCAAATATGTACAGGTAGGGTAAGAGGCCGACGATCACGGTGAGGTCGACAATCACGCGGTAGGCCGTGCGTACGGATTCTCCGGCCTGGCAGGCGATCAGCAGCAGGGACGCCACGACGCCAAGCGAGAGAATCGCGACATGAGGCGTGTTCCAGCGCGGATGGATTCTGCCGAACGCCTCCGGCAGCAGTTGATCGACGCCGGCGGCGAAGGGCATGCGCGAAATCGCGGAGCCAAGCCCGCCGAAGGCGCCGATGACGTTGATGATGATCGCCATGACAATGACAAAGACCAGCCAGGGCGCGCCGATCTCCGCGCCCGCCACAGCGGTCACCTGCGCCAGGCCGTTGATCTCGTTTATCTTCGCCGGAGCCATGATGATCATCAGGGAGATGGTGGAGGCGATGTAGAACAGGGCGACAAACGTGGAACTGATCCAGGCGGCGCGCGGGAGGGTCCGCTCCGGGTCGCGAATTTCGGCAGCCATCATCCCGGCTGCTTCAATCCCGGTCATGGCGAATGCGATGGCCGCCCAGGAATTCATGGTGTCCCAGTTCCACTTGGGCCATGCGGATTGCCAGTTGATCGGCGTCGCCGACCCGTGCTTCCGGGCCACCGCGATCGCCGAGCCGCACAGCAACACGCCTAACAGCCAGGGCATCGCTCCGCCGATGTTTTCCGTCCATTTGCCGATGTTCAGGCCAATGATATTGGTGCCCAACGCGATCCACAGCAGCAGCAGCGAGCCTCCCATCATGTACAGGCGATTATCGGCGAGATAGGCGTAATTCGGGCCCAGCGCATAGACGCCGATGCCGAGGGCGAATAAGGCCGAGCCGGGGATCAGGAACGCGATGCCCAGCCAGTACACCCAAAAATTGAGAAATCCCGGCCAGGGGCCAAAATCGTTGCGGGCCCATACATAAAGGCCTCCCGCGCCGGGATGCTTCACCGAAAGGGTCGCCACGGCGATGGCCAGGGGCACGGCGAGCAGCAGGGCCGCCAGGAACCACAGGACAATGCTTCCCGGTCCTCCGTGCGCGGCGACGGAGATCCAGCGCGGGCCCACCATCAGTCCGATCAGGAACAGTGTCAAGTCGCGCAGGCCAAGCTCGCGGCGCAGATGCGGCTGCGGCTCGTCAGGCATGCGATTGGTGGGAACAGCCGATGCTCGCCGGCACCCGTCCGCCTTTATTCAACTCCTGATAGCCGATCTGCGTGTTGTAGTAGAGGTTCGAAGTCACGGACTTAGCCAGCTGGAAGAAATCGCGGCCCAGTCCGAAGCCTGTATCCATCGCGCTCAGCATCGCGGTCTCGGACGCCTGCTGCGCCCACGCGGAGGGGATGGCGAATGCGCCGAGTTTCAAGAGGTCGCGGCGGTGCATGGTTCTAGATAGTATACGCGGATTACCCCTATTTTTCCTGCGGTTGTGTACACTGGTGTTTTGCGAGTCATCGTGTCTCCGGTTCCGGTTGCGTTGTGTGCGGCCCTCGCCATCGGTGCGTGGGCTGCGGTTGCGCAAACAAAGACGCAGACGCAGAAGGCCACCTCGAAAACGACCTCGAAAACAACCGCGAAGTCCACGGTCGCAAAATCGACGGCGGCCACCAGCGCCAAGAAGAAACCCTCTGCCAAGACGACTCCGGCATCCGTCAAAGCGCCTGCAAAGACGGCTCCCACCACGACCGCGAAGCGCGCGCCCACGAAACGGCCCGTCGCCGTCGTTCACCATTCGCAGCAGCAGCCGACCACCGACCGGTATAAGGAAATCCAACAGGCGCTATCCGCCAAGGGCTATTTCACGGGCGAGGCCGACGGCAACTGGGGCCCGGCCTCTGTCGACGCGCTGAAGCGCTTCCAGCGCGATCAGAATATACCGGACGACGGCAAACTGGGATCGCTTTCTTTAATTGCGCTTGGCCTCGGGCCGAAGCGCGAATCTGCAGATCAGCCGCAAAAAGCGGCGGAATCGGAACAAAAAATACCATGATTATCGGTGTCCCCAAGGAAGTAAAAGATCATGAGGCGCGCGTCGGCCTCCTCCCGAGCGGAACAAAGGCGCTGGTGGAGGCCGGGCACAAGGTGCTGGCGCAGACGGGAGCAGGGCTGGGCAGTTCCCTGACCGACGAAGATTATCGCGAGGCGGGCGCGGAGATCGTATCCTCGGCCGAAGCCCTATGGAAGGCGAGCGACCTGGTGGTGAAGGTGAAGGAGCCCCAGCCGTCGGAGTATCCGTACTTCCGACCGGGGTTGATTCTTTTTACTTATCTGCACCTGGCTCCTCTACCGGAGCTGACCGACGCCCTGGTTAAATCGAAGGTGAGCGCAGTGGCTTACGAAACCATCCGCGAGCCCGACAACTCGCTGCCTCTGCTGACGCCGATGAGCGAGGTGGCGGGTCGCATGGCGGTACAGGTGGGCGCGCAGTATCTGGAAGCTCCCATGGGTGGGCGAGGGATTCTGCTCGGCGGCGTGCCGGGCGTGGCTCCGGCCAATGTCGTGATCATCGGCGGAGGCGTGGTAGGTCATAACGCGGCGAAAATGGCGGTCGGCTTGGGCGCGCACGTAACGATTATTGAGAGGAATCTGAACCGCCTGCGCGAGTTGGATGACATTTATTCGAGCCAGGTCGTCACGCTGGCCTCGAACGTTTATACGATTCGCGAATCGCTGCGGCACGCGGACCTGGTGATCGGCGCGGTGCTGATCCCCGGCGCGAGCGCTCCCCGCCTGGTCCGCCGCGATATGCTGCCGCTGATGAAAAAGGGCGCGGTGATGGTCGACGTGGCCATCGATCAGGGCGGATGCTTTGAAACCTCGCACGCAACGACGCATACCGATCCGGTGTATTTCGTCGACGGCGTTTTGCACTATTGCGTGTCGAATATGCCGGCCGCGGTGCCACACACCTCGACGTTCGCGCTGAACAACGCCACATTTCCCTACTTGCTCGAACTGGCCAATCGCGGATTGAAGGGCGCTTGCGACCATTCCAACGCCATTCGCGAGGGCGTGAACACCTACGACGGGCACATCGTTTATCAGGCCGTGGCGGAATCGCAAGGAAAGCCATGGAAGGCGATGTAGTTTCTCGAGCACTAGACCGTTTCGCCATCGAGCTGCCGAGTTGGGGCTTCGCCAACACGGGCACTCGGTTCGGGAAATTCATTCAAGACGCCGCAGCCACCTGCACGGAAGAAAAACTTGCGGACGCCGGGCAGGTCCACGCATTTACCGGCTGCTGCCCGACGGTCGCCCTGCACTTGAAGTGGGATTTTCCGTGCGCGAATATCCGCGAACTGGCCGCGAAATATGGCGTCTCCGTTGGATCGATCAATCCCAACCTGTTTGAGGATCAGATCTACAAGCACGGGTCGCTGGGGAATCCCGACGCGTCGATTCGCGCCGAGGCGCTGCGGCACTTGATCGATTCGGTGGAGATCGCCAAGTCCACGGCCAGCCGGGATCTATCTCTATGGTTCGCCGATGGGTCGAGTTTTCCGGGCACGGCGAATATCCGCGCGCGGCGCAAGTGGTTTGAAGAAGGGCTGAAGGCGATGCACGCGCGGCTCGCCCCGGATCAGCGCATGCTGGTCGAATACAAACCGTTTGAGCCGGCCTTTTATCACACGGACATCGCGGATTGGGGCATGGCTCTGCTGCTGGCGAAGGCCGCCGGGCCGCAGGCGCGCGTCCTGGTCGACACGGGGCATCATTACCAGGCGCAGAACATCGAGCAGATCGTGGCATGGCTTCTCGCGGAAAACATGCTGGGAGGATTCCACTTCAACGATCGCCGCTATGCGGACGACGATTTAACGCTAGGCTCCATCGATCCGTATCAGGTGTTCCGGATTTTCCATGAAATTCACCTGTTCGAATGGGAGACGGGCGCGCGGGCGGATATCGCCTACATGATCGACCAGAGCCACAATCTGAAGCCGAAGATCGAGGAGATGATCCAGACGGCGATGGCGGCGCAAGAGCTGTTCGCCAAGGCCTCGCTCGTCGATCATGAAGGGCTGGCCCGTTGTCAGTCCCGCTCCGAATTGATCGATGCCGAGGAGTGCCTGAAAACGGCGTTCTCGACCGACGTGCGCCCGGCGATTCACGAGTGGCGAAAATCGAAAGGGCTGGCGGAGAATCCTCTGGAAGCGTTCCGCTCAAGCGGCTACCAGGAGCGCGCGGCGAAACAGCGGGCGGAGCGGAATCGATCGAGCGTTTCCAGCTACGCGTGAGCTTTCTTGAACGAAGTAGGGCGGACCAAGTCATGCCGGACCACGGGGTCCGGCGCGGACGAGACCCCACATCCTGCACAATCTGAATTAGTTCTTGGCGAAGTAAAGCGACGCGGCGCGTTCCAGCTCCGGCTTCGTCATGATGGGGCCGCGGCCTTCGTAGCGGCCGATGGAGAGCAGAATATTGCAGATATCGGCAGGGTAACAAGCGCGCAGTTCGGTGCGGCCTTCCCGCAAGCAGAGCTTGCGGAGATATTCGGCGCTGTCCGGCTCGGCCTCAATGTTGCGCGACGCCACCACGCGGGTGAAGATCTGGTCGAAGCTGTTGGCATCCACCGCCTCGACGTAAATTTTGTTGTGAATACGGCGGAGGAAGGCTTCATCGGCGAGGTCGGCAGGCTCCAGGTTGGTGGAGAATACCACCATCAGCTCAAACGGGATCTGGAACTTCACGCCGTAGCGAAGGGTAAGGTAATCGACGTGGCGGTCCAGGGGAACGATCCAGCGGTTCAACAGGTCGCGGGGAGACATCAGCTGGCGGCCGAAGTCGTCGATGATCAGAATGCCGCTGTTTGCCTTCATCTGCAGAGGCGCGGCGTAGATGCCGGAGGCCTCGTCCAGGCGCAGTTCCAGCATGCTGGGAATCAGTTCACCGCCGACCACGATGCAGGGCCGCTTGCAGAGAATCCAGCGCGGATCGACCTCCTCTTCGTCGTTTTCGATCGGCTGGTGCACCACCGGGTCGTACATGCTGATGACCTGGTTGTCGACCTCGACCGCGTAGGGGATCAGCACGGCGTCTTTGTACACGCGCAACATGCGTTCGGCGAGGCTGGTCTTTCCATTTCCCGTGGGTCCGTAAACGAAGATCGAATTCTGAGAAATGATGGCCGGGCCGAGCTGGTCCAGCATGCGATCCGTAACCACCAGATCGGAAAACGCGGCGCGAAGGATCTTTCGGTCCACGTGAACCTTCGCCGCCTGGACCTTGGTGGCGTGATGATAGTCGGCGAGCGAAACGGGACACGCGCCGGCGTATTGGGAGATCTGGAACCGCTCACCCGCCAGTTGCTTGCCGGCGGCCGACAGCGTGAAGCTGTAGTCGTTGCCGATCATACCCTTGACTTCGATCAGCTGTTGCGAGCGCATGTGCTTGAAAACAATGTCGACAACGCGATGCGACAGACGGAGGGACTTCGCCAGGCCCGCGATGCTTGAGTAGCCTTCGAGCAAGAGGCGCCGGAGCATTAAATCAAGAACCAGCGATTCGGAAATGCCAAGCTCCTTGAAATCCTGCGGGATCGAAGGGCTGAAGGCGGAGCGAACTGGGGCGAAAGTTGCCATATTTTACGGGTCCGATGCTTCCCACCGGGTTATCGGCGGAACCCGCGGCAAAGTTTAAATTGCACGGATGGACGGGCGGAAACGTCAATCTTTCTGTGAAGTTTCTCCAGACTTTCGCCTTTTTGTGCCTGCTGAGCGCGGCGTGTCCCGCAGAGGATTTCGCGGAGCGGCTTTTCAAGGCCGGCCAGCGGGCGGAGAAGGCGGGAGACAAGATGCACGCGTTCCTGCTCTATTCGCAGGCGGCGGCACTGGACACGACCAATCCGGAATTCGCCATGCGGAAAGCGATGCTGCAGGCGGATGCGGCGATGTCGGTGGTGAGCCGTGTGGATGAAGTGCCGGAGTTAGAGAGCCGGTCGACGGCCAGTGCCCTGCGGATGAGCGAGAGCGAAATTGCCGAGGCGGCCGCCCGCCCTCCGGCTCGCCTCAAGCCTCGGGATGGGGTGAAGAACTTCGACGTCACCGGGGACGCGAAAACGGTGATCGAAACGGTGTTGAGCGAGTACGGTCTGACGGCGGTTTTCGAGGGAGGGTACCAGGATCCTCCCAAGTTTCGCTTCCGTGTCGAGGGAGTGCGCTTCGAAGAGGCGATGCGGACGCTGGAAGCGGTGTCCAATTCGTTCCTGATTCCGGTGAACCAGCGGATCGCGCTGATCGCGCGGGATACGCCGCAGAAGCGCATCGAACTGTCGCCCGCCATGTCGATGGCGATTCCGATTCCGGAGCGCATCTCGTTGCAGGATGCGCAGGAGATGACCACCGCGGTGGTCCAGATGCTTGAGATTCGCAAATTCTCGCTGGATCCGGTGAAGCGGATGGTGTATCTGCGGGATCAGGTTCCGAAAGTGCTCGCGGCGCGCGCGATCTTCGAGAATCTCTCGCGCGGGCGGGCGCAGGTGGAAGTGGAGGTTGAGTTTCTGGAAGTCAACAAATCCTCGTCCCTTGCATATGGGCTGCTGTTGCCGACCTCAGCGCAGCTGATGGAGTCCACTGGGGTGTTCCGCAACGTGACGGGGGCGATGGCAAATCTTGTAGTGTGGGGCGGACCGGTGTTCTTGGGCGTCAGCATTGCAAGTTCGACCCTGACGGCGACATTCGCCAAATCCGAAACGCATGTGCTTCTGAAATCTCAAGTGACGGCGGCGGATGGCCAGGCGGCGACGTTGCACGTCGGCCAGAAGTATCCCCTGGTGACAGCGACCTATTCGGGAGGAAGCACTAACTCTATCAACGCCTCAGGAGCTTCGGGACTCATTGCGCCGCCGACGGTGAATTTCGAGGATTTGGGGCTGGTGTTGAAGATCACGCCGAGCGTGCATGAGGGCGGCGAGGTCTCTCTCGAGATTGGTGCCGAATTTAAAGTGCTCGGTCCGACCGATGCCAACGGGAATCACAGCGTCTCCAGCCGCAAGTACGAGGGCAAAGTGCGGCTGGGCGGGGACGAGTTGGCGGTTGTGACGGGGCTGATCAATGCGACGGATGGGAAGACGATATCAGGAGTCTTCGGCCTGTCGAGCATCCCGGGGATTGGGCGGCTGCTGCGGTTGAACAATGGGAATCACTCCACCGACGAATTGCTGCTGCTTCTCCGTCCGCGCATCGTGAGTCTTCCGCCGTGGGAGTTCGAATCGCCGGTGATTTGGGTGGGTTCCGACAGCAAACCGCTCAGCGTTTATTAAGGACGTCCCAGTAGAGCCGCGCGACGTCATCGGGCGCATGATGTTCGGCGATATGCGCGGCGGCGTGGCGGCCGATCTGACGGGCGGTTTCCGGATCGCGCGCGAGCCAGCCAATGTAGTCCGCGAGAAGCTCTTCTTCCGCTGCTCCCGTCTCCACGCGCAGACAGGCGTTTTCTGGGATGCGCGCGATTTCCTCTCCCTGTGAGAATACGACCGGCTTGCCGATGCCCATCATGCGGATGGCGATGCCGGAGGTTTCCGCCGCGGTGGGATGGCGCAGGTTGATACAGAGGTCTACGGCGGCGGCGTAGCGCCAGAAATCAAATTCGGAGAGGTAGCCTTCGCGAAGAATTCTAGAGTCCGATAAGCTGCCGGCGAGCGCGCGCTCCAGGTCTGATGAGGCGAAGGCTCCGGCGACGAGCAGTCTCGCCTCGGCTCCCGAGGCCCAGGCTCGTTCCAACGCGCGCAGCACAACCTGCAAGCGTTTTGACTCTCGCTGATGGCCGAACAATCCAAGGAGCAGTGTTCGCGGCCCGATGCCCAGCGAATCGCGGAAGTGCAGCGTATCGACTTCAGATGGCAGGTTGGGCGGAGCGACAAAGAGATGCGGGATTTCGACGATCCGCGCATCGGGCGCGTGTTTACGGACGATGGCCGCGGCCGCGGGATTGTGAACGATGACCGTTTGAGCACTCGTCGCGATGCGTTTCAGCATCGGCCAGGCGAAATAGCGCGGATCGGCGGCGGACCGGGCGCGATGCGTCCACAAATCCTCGGCAAGGGATCTTGTCCATTCGCCATAGTTGAAGATGAACTCGTCGATGTACTGTTGTTCGGTGAGGCGGCCAAGAAAATAGTGCTCCAAAACGGCATCGTGGAGCACGATCACGCCGGGATGCGCGAGAGCGCGGTCGTAAATCGCTGCGTGAAGTTGGTTGTTGCCGATGTGATAGAGGTCGATATCGCCCGGCCTGCCAACCTTTACCTCACCGTATGCGCGCAGCGCGACGAGAAGCGCTTCGGCGTAATCCGCGACGCCGGTTTGCGCGGGCGCCAGAGGCGCGAAGTAGCCGACCGTCACGCGTCCTTCTTGCGCGGCCCGAATAGAGCGGTGCCGATGCGAATATGGGTCGCACCCTCCTCGATGGCGGCTTCGAGATCGTGCGACATGCCCATGGATAACTTCGGCAAGCCGTGCTCCCTCGCGAGTTCGGCCAGGCGGCGAAAATACGGCCGCGTGACCTCTGGGTCGTCGCACCAGGGCGGCATGGTCATCAGGCCAGTCAGGCGAAGGCTAGGGCAGCCGCGAATCGAGGCAATCAGTGCTGGGAGCGACTCAGGCGGTGCGCCCTCCTTCGATTCCTCGTGCGACAGTTTTACCTCGATCATCACTTCCAGAGGCTGGTTTATTTGGTCCAGCCGCCGTGCGAGCTTCTCGGAATCCACGGTTTCGATGGTGTGAAATAGCTCTCCCGCGACGCGAGCTTTATTCGATTGCAAATGCCCGATGAGGTGAAATTCGGCGTCCTTCAGTCCGGCGAGCGCGGGATGTTTGCGCTCAAACTCCTGCACGTAGTTTTCGCCGAATACGCGCAAACCAAGCTCGTAGGCTTCGAGGATCACTTCGGCGGGGAACTTTTTTGTCACCGCGACCAGGATAATGTCTTCGCGCTTGCGGCCGGTGCGGCGCGCGGCGTTCTGGATGCGCTCTTCCACCTGAGCCAGGCGTTCACGCAACACGTTCCCCTCCCAAATAGACCGCCTGCGCCGATTGTATGCCGAAGAAGTAGGCGAGTTCACGATGGTCCGCGCAATCGTGGATCACGAAGTCGGCGCGCTTGCCGCGTTCGAGTGAACCGATCTCGGCGCCGCGCTGCAGGCTGTAAGCAGCGTTAATCGTGGCGGCGGTGATCGCCTCGGCAGGCGTCATTTTCATTTGCGTTGAAGCAAGCGAAAGAATGATTTGCATCGAAGGCGTCGGCGAGGAGCCGGGATTGAAGTCGGTGGCGAGCACGACCGGCAACCCCGCTTCGATCATCGCGCGCGCATCGGGATAACCCTTGGAGCCAAGCGCGTAAACGGAGCCGGGCAACAGAACGGGCTGGACGCCGGCGGCGCGCATCGCGGCGATTCCCTCGGCACCCGTATGTTCCAGATGGTCCGCTGTCACGGCACCGAGTTCCGCTGCGAGCAGCGCACCACCGGAGTTCTCCAGTTGATCGACGTGCATGCGCAGCTTGAAACCGTGCTGCTTGGCGGCGCGTAGGATCCGGCGCGCATCGCCGACCGGAAAGACGTGCGGCTCGCAGAAGATGTCGCAATAGTCGGCGAGCTTTCGAGCCTCCGGCAGCATCTCGTGAATCACCAGGTTGACGTACTCCTCGCGGCGCCCGCGATATTCGTCGGGAATTTCATGTGCGCCGAGGAAGGTCGGAACCGCGCACAGCGGGCGCAAGCGATGAATCACCCGCAGCAGCTTCATCTCATCGTCGAGCGTCAGACCGTAACCTGATTTGGCCTCGATCGTGGTTGTTCCGCCCTTCAAGAACCACTGCGCGTGGCGCGACGCGGCGGCGAATAATTCTTCCTCCGTTGCCGCGCGCGTTTTCCGGACCGTAGAGCGAATGCCTCCGCCGGCCGCGGCGATTTCCTGATACGTCGCGCCGGCCGCCCGCTTCTCGAACTCATCGGCGCGATTGCCGGCGAAGACGGGATGCGTATGCGCGTCGACGAATCCGGGCATGAGGACCTTGCCGCCCGCGTCGACCGCGTCGCGCGGCAGATCCAATTCATGGCGCGGGCCGACCTGCTCGATGAGGCCGTCGCGCACGATCATCGCGCCATCGCGAATCACGGCCAGTTCGCGCATCTCGTTACCTTTGCGAGGACGCGCGGGTCCGGCCAGCGTCACCAGTTCCGAACAGTTGACCACAGCGAAACGGATCATTCCGGCTTGCTTTGCCCAAGCATCGGCACGCGGATTCCTTTTTCCCGCGCGACTTCCTTTGCCCGCTCGTAGCCGGCGTCGACGTGACGGATGACGCCCGTGCCCGGATCGGTGGTCAGCACGCGTTCCAGGCGTCGCGCGCTGGCATCGGTGCCCTCGGCCACCACCACCATTCCAGCGTGCTGCGAATAGCCAATGCCCACGCCGCCGCCGTTGTGAATGGACACCCAGGACGCTCCGGCCGCCACGTTCACCATCGCGTTCAGCAGAGGCCAGTCGGCGATGGCGTCGGAGCCGTCGCGCATGCCTTCCGTCTCCCGATACGGCGACGCCACTGACCCGGCGTCCAGATGATCGCGGCCGATGACCACCGGCGCGGAGATGGTGCCTTTACGGATCAGTTCGTTCATCGCCACGCCGAACTCGGCGCGCTCGCCGTAGCCCAACCAGCAGATGCGCGCCGGCAGGCCCTGAAAATGGATCTTTTCCGACGCGAGCCGGATCCATCGCGTTAACGATTCATTCTTCGGGAACAGCTCCAGCGCGAGCTGATCGGTCGCGGCGATATCCTTCGGATCGCCTGACAGAGCCGCCCACCGGAACGGCCCTTTCCCTTCGCAAAACAGAGGACGGATATATTCGGGTACGAAGCCGGGAATTTCGTAGGCATCCTCTACGCCAGCCTGCTTGGCGAAGTTGCGGATGTTATTTCCGTAATCGAACGTCACGGCGCCCATGCCTTTTAACGTGAGCATGCCGCGAACATGCTCGGCCATCGCCGCCATGCTGCGGCGCACGTATTCCTGGGGATCGGAACGGCGCAGCGACAGAGCCTCGGCGAGCGTCATGCCGTTCGGCACGTAGCCCTGCAGCGGATCGTGCGCGCTGGTTTGATCTGTGAGTAAATCGGGCACCACGCCGCGGCGAGCGAGCTCCGGGATCACGTCGGCGCAGTTGCCGACCAGGCCGACGGCGAGCGCCAGGCTCTTGCGTTGCGCTTCGCCGAGCATGTCCAGCGCCTCGTCCAAGCTCGCCGTGATGCGATCGCAGTATCCGGTTTCGATGCGCTTCTCAATGCGCTTTGGATCGACGTCGATGCCGAGGAAACAGGCGCCGTTCATCGTCGCGGCCAGGGGCTGCGCTCCGCCCATGCCTCCCATGCCGCCGGAGACGATCAGCTTGCCGTGGAGCGATCCTCCAAAGTGCCGGTCCGCCGCGGCGGAAAACGTCTCAAACGTCCCCTGCACAATGCCCTGGCTGCCGATGTAAATCCACGAACCGGCGGTCATCTGGCCGTACATCGTCAGGCCGAGCCGCTCCAGGTGATGAAACGTGTCCCAGTTGGACCAGTGGCCCACCAGGTTTGCGTTGGCGATCAGAACGCGCGGCGCGTCTTCGTGCGTGCGAAAAATGCCGACGGGCTTGCCGGAGGCCACCAGCAACGTTTCGTCGTTCTTCAGCGACTCCAGGGACCGCACGATCGCGTCGAAGCAATTCCAATCGCGGGCGGCTTGGCCCGTGCCCCCGTAAACGATCAGATCCTCGGGACGCTCCGCAACCTCCGGGTCGAGGTTGTTCATGAGCATGCGCAGCGCGCCTTCCTGCGCCCAGCCCTTGCATCGCAGAGCGTTGCCGCGTGGCGCGCGAATCGTTCTGGCGTGGGTCATCATCTCCTACAATACCGAAAGCCGCTCCACGCACAAGGGCGCGACGCCAGGGTGCAGCGAATGGCCCGCGCCGTCGACCACCGCGAGGTCCGTACGCGCAGGAATTAATTCAAGCACCGCGCGCATTTCATCGATCGATCCGAAGCTGTCTCGCGTCCCGTGTACGAACAGCGCAGGGGTGTTCAGAGACCCAAAGTGGCCCGTGCGCAAATCCTGAGGCTTGCGTGGAGGATGTAGAGGATAGGAGAGCAGCAGCAACGCATCGGCCAGGCCGGTCTCTTCCGCTGCCAGCATGCTCGCCTGGCGGCCTCCGTAAGAATGGCCGCCCAGGAAGACGCGCCCTGGTACGAGTTCGCGCATCGCTTCCGCGGCGCGGCGCAGTCCTTCGCGATCGCGTCCGGCCTGCGCGGGGAAGGGAGGCCCCTTGGGACGCTGCTGCCGAAATGGCAGATCGCAGCGCAGAACGGTGACGCCCGCCTGCGCGAACGCCTCGGCCACGGCTCGCAGCAGAGCCGTGTCGCTGTTGCTGCCCGCGCCGTGCGTGATCACCAGGCCGTTGCCGTTCGGATTCGGCGGCCCGTGCAAATAACCCTGGACCAATTCCCGCTCAAAATGTTTCAATCGAGATCTCTCCCTTCCCCCACACGGTCTGCCGTCCGACGCCAGTGTATTGGGCGGCGTTCAGATAAGGAATAAATTCGGTGAGGTCGCCTTCGTACTCAGCCTCGCCGAGAAAGCCGCCGAGAGGATGCCGCGGGCCGGTGGCTCGCCGGATCCGCTCATGATGTATCTCGCAGCGCGTCATCCGGATCGCGCGGGCGCGTTTGCCCATGGCATGGAAATCGATCTCCAGCGGACCCTCTCCGTAAAGTGCACGCAGCGTAGCGATGCGGTCGCGCACCCGTGAGAACAGACGTCCGAAATCAGGCTCTCCAGCGGGCTTCAACTCGGTTGGCGACAGGAAATACACGCGAACACGGCTTGCAGGACGCGAAGGCGTGAGTGGAAGGTGCAGGATCTCGCGGCCTTCCACGGAAATAAACTCCGCCCTCAGATTCTGACTGGCCAACTCGGCGATCGCATCGCCGATCGCTTCGATCTCCGGCTGTGAGGTCTCAAACCAATTCAATCCGACGAAGAAGCGGTCAAGCACGGCACCGTCGAGATGCCTCACCCGGAACGCGAACGGCCGTGGAGGGTCGTGCAGACCGCTGGGAATGCCGCTGACTCGAACCGGCGCGAAGAAGCGTTCATATAACGCTGGATGTCGACGGTGCAGCACCTTGCCGAACTCGCCTCGGAACAGGTTCGCCGTCTCTCCCGGAGGAAAGCGCACCACGCCGGACGCGGCGAAGTGAAACCGCAGTGCAAATAGATCGAAGGTCGATGTACCTTGAGAAGGCATGGTTTCACTTGCCGACATTCAAGCCGCTCGCGCGCGCATCCGGGACAGCATCGCGCTGACGCCTGCGCCTTACTCGGAAACGTTATCACGCCACGCGGACAACACGCTGTACCTGAAAATGGAAAACCTTCACAGGACAGGGTCTTTTAAGGAGCGTGGCGCTCTGAACCGCATCCTCTTGATGACCGGGGACGAGCGCTCGCGGGGCGTGATTACCGCGTCTGCCGGCAACCATGCGCAGGCGGTGGCGTATCACGCATCCAAGCGAGGCATTCGCGTGCAGATCTGCATGCCTGTCTTGACGCCTCTGGTGAAGGTAACGGCCACGCGGAACCACGGCGCGGAAGTGATCCTTCACGGCAACAGTTTCGACGAGGCGGTGGATGAAGCGCGCCGCCGCTGCGACGCGGAGGGTCTGGTTTTCCTACATGCATTCAATGACGATGCCGTGATTGCCGGGCAGGGGACCATCGGTCTGGAGCTTCTGGATCAGGTGCCGGATCTGGAGGCTGTGGTGGTTCCAGTGGGCGGCGGCGGATTGCTCGGCGGCATCGCCTGTGCGATTCGCGAGCAGCGTCCTGAGGTGCGGATGGTGGGCGTCGAGACGGCGCGCGTGCCTTCCATGAAGCAGGCGCTCATCGAACATCACCCGGTGCTGGTGCCGGCCGCGTCCACGATCGCCGACGGTATCGCGGTGCGGCAGGTGGGCGAACTTACCTTCCCTTTGTTCGAAAAATACGTCGACGAAATCGTCACGGTGGAAGAAGAAGAGATCGCCAAGGCGATTCTCTGGCTGCTGGAGAAAGAAAAAACACTCGCCGAGGGCGCGGGCGCCGCGGGCATCGCCGCGATGCTGGCGAAGAAAACCTCCCTGCGAGGAAAGAAAGTCGTGGTGCTGATTTGCGGCGGCAATATCGACGTCACGCTCCTCTCGCGCATCATTGAAAGAGGCCTGGTGAAAGACGGTCGCCTGATGCGTCTGCGCGTTCAGCTGCCGGATCACCCGGGAGGCCTGCACCGGCTGACCGGTATTTTCGCTCAGCAAAGGGCCAACGTGGTGCAGGTGACCCACGACCGCGCCTACTTCGGCGTAAATTTGGGCGACACGATCATCGATATCACGGTGGAAACGCGCGGGCCGGATCACATCCTCGAATTGATGGACGCGTTGAAGAACGCGGGCTACGATTTCGAACGCGTGCTTTGAATCCTATAATAAAAAGATGGCCTTTCGCCTCGGCATCGACTATAAGCCGCGCGGCGACCAGGAAACCGCCATTGAATCCCTGCTGACGGGGCTGAAGCAAGGCGAACAGCACCAGGTTCTGCTCGGCGTCACCGGCTCCGGAAAAACGTTCACCATGGCCAAGGTGATCGAGCATTCGGGCCGCCCGGCCCTCGTGCTGGCGCATAACAAGACGCTTGCCGCGCAGCTGTATCAGGAGTTCAAGACGTTTTTTCCATCGAATGCGGTGGAATATTTCGTCAGTTACTACGACTATTACCAGCCAGAAGCGTACATTCCGTCCGGCGACGTCTACATCGAAAAAGAGGCGACCATCAACCAGGAGTTGGACAAGCTGCGCCTGTCCGCCACGCGCAGCCTGTTTGAGCGCCGCGATTGCGTGATCGTCGCCAGCGTCAGTTGCATCTACGGCCTCGGCTCTCCCGAAGCGTACTACGGGATGCTGCTGATGCTCGAAAAAGGACAGACCATTTCGCGCGAGGAGATCGTCTCCAAGCTGGTGACCATCCTCTACGAGCGCGACGATTTCGACTTCAAGCGCGGCACATTCCGTGTGCGTGGCGACGTGATCGAAATTTACCCCACCTACGACGACAATGCGTATCGCGTCAGTCTGTGGGGCGACGAGATCGAGTCGCTGGAGCAGATCGACCCGCTCACCGGGCAGGTGAAGCAGACTTATCTGCGGCTGCCTGTCTATCCGAAATCGCATTACGTGATGCGGCCGGAAACGCGCGAAGACGCGCTGCGCAGCATCGAGAATGAGCTGCACTGGTGGAAAGGCGAGCTTGAAAAGGAAGGCAAGCGCATTGAGGCGCAGCGGCTCTGGCAGCGTACCATGTTCGATCTGGAGATGATCAAGCAGATCGGCTATTGCCACGGCATTGAGAATTACTCGCGCCATTTCTCGGGCCGCCTTCCGGGCCAGGCTCCACCGACGCTGCTCGACTATCTGCCGCACGACGCGCTGATGTTCCTGGACGAGAGCCACCAGACCATCCCGCAGTTGCAGGGAATGTATCATGGCGACCGTTCGCGCAAGGAGAATCTCGTCAAATACGGATTCCGCCTGCCGAGCGCGCTCGACAACCGCCCGTTGACGTTTGAGGAGTTCGAGAATCGCGTCCACCAGGCGGTTTATGTCTCTGCGACGCCGGGTCCATACGAGCTGACAAAAACCTCCGGGGTGGTGATCGAGCAGATCATCCGGCCGACGGGGCTGATCGATCCGGAAGTGGAAGTGAGGCCCATTCGCGGCCAGGTGGACAATCTGCTCAACGAGATCCGGCGGCGGGCCGAGAACAATGAGCGCGTGCTGGTCACCACGCTCACCAAGCGCATGTCCGAGGACCTGGCCGAACATTACACGGAAGCGGGCGTCAAATGCGCGTATTTGCACTCCGAAATCTCGACGCTCGATCGCATTAAGATTCTTCGCGATTTGCGGCGCGGCACCTACGACGTGCTCATCGGCGTCAACCTGTTGCGCGAAGGGCTAGATCTGCCGGAGGTTTCCCTGGTGGCGATCCTGGACGCGGACAAGGAAGGATTCTTGCGATCGTCCGGATCTCTGATCCAGACCATGGGCCGCGCCGCGCGCCATTTGAACGGCCGGGCGATTCTCTTCGCCGACGTCATGACGGATTCGATGAGGCGCGCCATCGACGAAACGAAACGCCGCCGCGCGATCCAATCGGCGTATAACGAAGCCAATGACATCACGCCGCAATCGATCATCAAGCCGATCGATATGACGCTGGTTGCGGTGGCCGAGGGCGATTACGTTACCGTGCCGCTCGAATCGGAAGAAGAGGTCGGCGCGATTCCGCCCGAGAAGATGGAACAGTACCTGGCCGATCTGGAAGAGCGGATGCGGGAAGCGGCCCGCAAGTTCGATTTCAAGCAGGCGGCCGCATTCCGCGATCGTATTAAGGAGCTTCGCGCCAAAGCGGTGTTCAGCGATACAGCGGCGACGATATGAAGCCCGAACTCCGTATGGGGTTAATCGGGGCCGGCGGTGTCACCCGTTCGTTCCTTTCCAGAATGCCCGTGTTGCTCGGGCGAATCGGACCGGTAAAAGCCTCTTCCTTCCGCGTGGCGCGGCGCATCGCAAATTCCTTGCGCGCCGGGAACGCCGTGACGAGTTACAGCGAGCTGGCCGGCTGCAGTCTCTTGTGGATCTCCGTGCCGGACACAGGCCTCGACCGCTTATTCCGTGATCTGGCGGCTGCCACGCCGTTGGCGGGCAAAACCGTGGTGCTGTGTGGGTCCACCCGAGATAGCTTCTGGCCCAGTCCGCTGCTGGCTGCGGGCGCGCGGGTGGTCACGCTGAACTGCGTGGAGGAGTCCCATGAAAAACTGTTCGTCGCCGAGGGAGATCCGGAGGCCATGCGCGACCTGCGCCGCCTGATGGCCTCCGAAAGGCGCCGCTTGATTGAGCTTCGCGCCGCGTCGAAGGCGTTGTACCTCGCCGGGACACACCTCGCCTCGCATCTTCTCCTGCCGTGGATCGCCGCTTCGGTGGAGAGCCTTCGCCTGGCGGGTTTCTCGCGGGCGGAAGCCACGCGCTTGGCCAGTGCTCTGGGCGCGAAAGCGCTCCGGTCTTACGGGAAAGCCGGCTCCAAAGCCTGGAGCCCTTCCGCGGCCGACCAGCTTGGTTTGTCCATCGCCCGGGACCTCGAGACGATTCGCGGCGCCGATGCCAAGCTCGCGGCGCTGTATGCCGGCGGTGTGGAGCAGGTGCTCGGTTATTTCGCCCCGCGGAAGCGCGCTGCCGGGCGATAATTCACTTCTTTATGTCGCGATGCGTCTCTTTGGCGCGATACCCCGCCGCCGCCAGCCGCTTGTGAATCTCGCTGGCGATCATCACGCTGCGATGGTGGCCGCCGGTGCAGCCGAACGAGATGGTCAGGTAACTCTTGCCCTCGGCAATGTAGTGCGGCAGCAGATACACCAGTAGGTCGGTGATGCGCGAGATAAACTCCATCGTCTGCGGAAACGAACGGATGTACCGCGCTACGCTGGCGTTCTTGCCCGTGAGTCGCTTGAAGGAAGGAATGTAGTTGGGGTTCGGGAGAAAGCGCACGTCGAACACCAGATCGCTATCGGCGGGCACGCCGTGGCGATAGCCAAAGCTGGCCACGTGCACCAGAATTCCCGTGGAATCCTTTTTTCCGTGGAAGAGCCGGTGGATGGTCTCCCGCAATTCATGCACATTGAACTTCGTAGTATTGAGGATCGGATCGGCCAGAGCGCGGATCGGAGCCAGGCGTTCGCGCTCATTGCGGATGCTGGCCGCCACGCTCTGCTCAGTGCCTAGAGGATGCGGCCGGCGCGTTTCACTGAACCGGCGAAGCAGCGCGGAATCGTCGGCTTCCAGAAACAGCAGCCGCGTCGGGATCATCCGCCGGATCTTTTTAAACAGGGCTGGGAATCGCTCCAGCGCGTTCCCCTCCCGGATGTCGATGACCAGAGCCGCCCTCTTCACGCTGGAGGCGCCCTTCATCAGCTCCGCGAATTTCGGTAGCAGGTCGATCGGCAGATTATCGACGGAGTAGTATCCCAGATCCTCGAACGCCCGCAGCGCCGTGCCTTTGCCCGATCCACTCAGGCCAGTGATGATGACGGCTTCGGCCGGAGGGCCCTGGGCAATCGCTATCGATTTTGCCATCCTTCGAGTTTAAGACTCGATGAGGTCGAAATGTCCATCCCGCCTTCGTACCAGTACGGAAACCCGGTCGCGCTCGTCACGAAACGCAACATAGTCGCGGCTCTTGTCGAGCTCGAGCACTGCTTCGTCAATCGTCATGGGCTTGCGCTCCTGGTGGTGATCCACGCGAAACACCTTTTGAGCGATTTTCTTGTTTTCGCTGCTGGCTACCACGCCTACCAGTTCGCTCTTCCCTGCCTCGGACCTCGATCCATTGCCGGACCGGCGGTACTTTTCGCGAAACTTGGCGCAGGTTTTCGAGGCCTGCTTGTCCAGTTTGTCCAGGGCCTTGGTCAACGCCGTGAACAGGTCCACGTCGGAGGCGATGCTCACCAGCGGCTGCCCGTAAAACCGCATCGTAATCTCGGCTTTGTGCAGGTGGTTCTCGGAGGTCACCACGACGTGGGCCTCCTTTTCACCGCGCTTCTCCACCAACTTCGAAATCTTCGCGAACTTGGCACCCAGCTTCTCCTTCTGTTGGGAGGAGAGTTCTTTCTTGATGCCCTTGTAGCTGACGTTCATTGGAAAAACCTCCGTGAGGTTCTATCTCTTGAAAAGTTAACTGCGCACGCGCCTTTGATGCGTCGAAGGGATGCGCATGTCCTCGCGATATTTCGCGACGGTACGGCGGGTAACTTGAATGCCTTCCGATTGCAGACGCTCCGTGATTTGTTCGTCGGTAAGCGGGTGGGCCGTGTCCTCCTCTTCTATCATCTTCTTCACGCGGCGTTTCAGAATCAGCAGCGGCAGCACGCCTCCGCTGGGGCCCTGCACCGCTTCGGAAAAGAAATAGCGCAATTCGAAAACGCCTTGCGGGGTGTGTGCGTACTTGCTGGACACCGCGCGGCTGACGGTGGAAGGGTGCACACCGATCTCCTCGGCAATTTCCTTGATCATCATCGGCTTCAGGTGGTCGATGCCGTGCTCCAGAAACTCCATCTGCCGCCGCACGACGCTCTGGCAGACCTTCAGGATTGTCTGCTTCCGCTGCTCGATGTTCTTCATCAGCTGGATCGCCGAGGCGTAGCGTTCCTTCACATAATTACGGACGTCCTTATTCGGCTCCTCGTTCCGGTCGAGCATTTTCCGGTACTGCGAACTCAGCCTTAGCTGCGGAATATCGTCGTCGTTGATCGTGATCAGGTAATCCTCGCCGTCCTTGGAAATATAGACGTCCGGCTCCACCACGCGAGCCCCCGCTCCCGAATACCGCAGCCCCGGCCTCGGGTCCAGGTGCCGAATCACGTCGATTGCGATCTGGATATGCTCCATCGGACGGTGCAGCGCCCGCGCCAGTTCTTTCAACTGCCGCGTCTCCACCAGCTTCAGGTGGTCGTGCACGATGTTCCAGGCAACGCCACCTTTGCCGCTGCGGCTTTCGATCTGCAGCAGCAGGCACTCCCGGACATCGGAGCAGCCCACGCCGGCCGGATCCAGAGTCTGCACCACGCGCAGGGCTTCGAGCACATCCTCCAGCTTGTGGCCCTCCTGGGAGGCGATCTCCTCCGGCGTGATCGTCAGATAGCCGTTCTCGTTCAGATTGCCGACGATGCTCTCCGCGGCATTGCGCACGGGATCGGTGAGCGAAACCAGCGCCAGTTGGGACCGCAGGTGGTCAGTGAGCGTTACGGGAGAAGAGAGGAACGTTTCAAACGAGGGTTTCTCGACGTTTTCCGATGCCGGACTCTTATAGCCGGGATCCAGATAGTCGTCGAAGTAGGAGCCGAAGTCGATCTCTTCGAATGGATCGGCCGTCTTGGCTTCCGGCGCGTCTGTTGTTGCCGCCTGCTCAAAGGGCACTTCCAGGGAAGGCTCGGCCATGGCTGGCTCGGGATTGCCGAGGTTCGCGGCTTCGAAGTCCGCGCGATCGGACTCGACGCCCTCGAAATCGGTGGCGACTCCGGTGTTCTCCAGAATCGTTTGGTCGGCCGGATCGGAGACCCTCTCGGCCTCGAGCAGCGGACGTAGTTCGTCCGGGCTTAATTCCTCCCCGCCGTCCTGGGCTTCTTCGAGAACCGGATTCTGGGCCACTTCGGCCGAGATCATCTCTTTTAGCTCCAAGCGGTTCAATTGGAGCAGGCTGACCATTTGCACGAGCCCGGGCGTGAGGATTTGCTTCTGCTGAACCCTGACCTGTAGTCTCGGCGAGAGCGAACTCATCCTGCTATCAGTTTAGCACCGGGGGAAATCCATTCCACCCGGGATTTTCGTAGCAACAATCAGAAAGTTGTGTTACCGTGGTAACACGTTCGTAAATTTCGTAGCACTATCCGAGGCCAGTGCGTCATGAAGCTATCGTCTTCAACCCTATTGTTGCTGCTAGCTCCTTATCTGGTCCTTGCACAGGAGATTTCCTTGAGGGGGCGAGTCGTTGATCCACAGGGGAGGGCTGTGGCGAAGGCTGCAGTTCAGCTCACTCGTCACGAGCAATTCTTGAGCCAAACGACTTCCGGTCCGAACGGAGAATTTGAGCTAAGAGTCGATTTCCCCGGCGAGTTCACGGTCACTGCGGGTGCTGCGGGCTTTCGCGCCGCGAGCCGCTCGGTCGCGGTCCGTCCGGACGCCAACGAGGCTATCGTGGTGCGCCTAGACGAGCTCTCTAAACGGAGTGACCCCGTCACGGTATCAGGAACTGTGGTTGACACGTCTGGCGCGGTGATTGCCGGGGCTACTGTGCAGGTTCTAAGCGCGAACAGTACTGCACAAATGACGGCCAAGTCGGATTTGAATGGCTCGTTCAGTATTCCTGGGCTCGCGGCAGGTGATTATCGACTGGTGGTATCTCATGCCGATTTTGAAACCAAAGAAATCCCCGTCACCATAGGGACCATCGAGGCGCTGACACCCCTGCGCATCTCTCTGGCCGTGGGCTCCATGAGCACCACCATGAATGTGCAGGGCCGCGAGGATAGCCTCATCGGAATTGCCCAATCCGCCACCCAGGGAACGGTGGGCGCAATGGAGATCCAAGATCGCCCGATTCTCCGTTCGGGAGAAGTTTTGGAGACGATTCCCGGTGTCATGATCACGCAGCACGCCGGCGGCGGCAAGGCCAACCAATATTTCCTCCGCGGCTTCAATCTCGACCACGGCACGGATTTCGCCCTTTCCCTCGACGCTATGCCCCTGAACCTGCCGTCGCATGCCCACGGCGAGGGGTACGCGGATATGAACACGGTCATCCCGGAGTTTGTCGAGCGGACGGATTACCAGAAAGGGCCCTATTACGCGGATATCGGCAACTTTGGCTCGGCTGGATCGGCCAATGTGCTGTCCTTCAAGACGCTGCCCCAGAACTTCTTCACGGTCGAAGGCGGCATGTATGGCTATGCACGGGCCGTCTTCGGCGCATCGGAAAAGGTGGGTTCGGGCAATTTGCTGTACGGCGGAGAGTATTATCACGATGACGGCCCCTGGACGCATCCGGATGGGTATAACAAATTCAATGGCATTCTAAGCTACAGCCGGGGCGGAGACGCCGATGGTTTCAGTATCACGGCCCGCGCTTACCACGGAAGATGGAATTCAAGCGATCAGATCCCCGTTACGGCGACGCCGCTCGTCGGTTTCTTCGGCGCGCTGAACCCGGAAGACGGCGGCAATTCACAGCGTTATAGTTTGCAGGCGGAATGGCATCGCAAGCGCGCAAAGTCCGCGACAAAAATCATGGCCTACGGGTTTTATTATGGTCTCGATTTATTTTCCGATTTCACTTACTACCTGACAGACCCCAATCGCGGCGACCAGTTCGAACAGAAGGACAGGCGCTGGGTGATCGGAATGGACGCACGCCACACGATTTTCAGCCAATGGTTCGGACGCAAGGTGGAGAATACGTTCGGCCTCCAGGTCCGAAACGATTGGGTCAACAACGGTCTTTACCAGACGCAAAATCGCGTACGTGTGGATAAAGCGGATTCCGACACCGGCACCATTCTGCCAGCGACCACGGAAGCGGATCGCTTCACGGACACGCAAGTAGGTTTCTATGTCGAGAATAAAATCCAGTGGGCGGAAAAATTCCGCACGGTCGCGGCCCTGCGCGGCGACGTGGGACACGTCGACGTCACCAGCTTGGTTACCCCGGCCAATTCCGGCACGGCCACCAAGGTGCTGCCCAGCCCGAAATTAAGTTTGATCTTCGGCCCGTGGTCCAACACGGAGTTCTTTGTCCAGGGCGGATTCGGTTTTCACAGCAACGACGCCCGTGGCGCAACGCAGACGCTGCAGCCGGTTTCGGCGGACAATCCCTACCCCAATACGCCCGTCCAAAGGATTCCCCTGCTGGTCCAAACCAAAGGCGCGGAAATCGGCATGCGCACTCTGGCCGTCGCCCATTTGCAGAGCACCGTTTCGCTCTGGTATCTCCACAGTGATTCCGAACTGCAGCAGTCTGGCGACACCGGCAGCACGGTTGCTTCCAAACAGCCGAGCAACCGCTACGGCTTTGAATGGGCGAACTACTACACGCCCGTGGAACATTTGACCTTTGATTTTGACCTTGCCGACTCCAGAGCTCGTTTTCCACAAATCGACGGGGGCGATGCGGCGCCGGACAGCCCGGGTGGCAAACGTGTGCCCGAAGCGGTTGGGTTGGTGATTTCCTCGGGCATCACACATCACCTTCCCAAAGGCTTCTCGGAGACTTTGCGCCTGCGCTACTTTGGCCCGCGCGATTTGACCTCCGACGGACTTTATCGCTCCAGGGCAACTGCGTTGCTCAACGCGGGGATCGGTTATCAGATTAACGAGAGATGGCGCGTTTCGGTCGAATTGTTGAATTTGCTGAACCGCCGCGATCACGACATTGACTACGCCTATACCTCCCAAATCACGCCCACAGCCGCGCCGGCATTCACAGACGTTTTCCACCCCGTCGAACCGCTTCAGGTGCGATTCGGGTTACATTACACTTTCGGTTCGAACAGTAAATACGATTCGACTCATTGATTCACGGTTCAACCCGTAATTGCAACACCACCGTATTCTGGATCTCGGGTCGGCATCGCGAAAGGGTGATCTTCGGTATGCTGAGAGCGGAGTCAATATGGAACATAAGCACGAGCATACTCACGAGCACGACCATAAGCACAGGCATGGGGATATATCGAACACAGTCATCCTCATAAGCACACACACAGTCACGAGCACGGCCACGCGGCAGATACCGAGCAGCACACGCACGAGCACCGGGACCACGAAAAGGAACCGCACGAGCACGAGCATCAATAAAACGGCGTCGCCTAGTCCTATCTAAATAATTCGCCACTCGGCGGGATGATGGCGCTGCTAGCGTTACAATTAATGGAAATGCAGCTTTCCGATATCTTCCTCGGCTTGGGCGAGGACACCTTTGTTCAACTCATGCGCTCGGTTTCCATGGGACGATTGCGCACCTACCAGCTCTTCGATCGGGTGAAGACGAGGCTGCGTCTTCACAAGCTCAGCTCGGAGACGCTACGTAAGGCCGCGCCGCGCCTATACGAACGCCTCAACGAAAAAGACGAGGACTACGCCACGGATCTCGCGCAGGCTGTCCTGGTATCTCATTTGGATCTGATCAAGGCCGTGCTGGACCACTTGGGCGTGCCCCATGAAGAGGGCTTTTTCCAGAAGGACGCCGACGTTTCGGGCTTCCTGAAGGACGGCTGGCAGCAGGTGGCATGGAACAAGTTCCAAGGAACGTATTCGCCGGCGGCGCTGCTATTCTATATCAATCACCTCGGCTGGGAAGTCGCCAAGGCCGAGACCGTCTTTTTACCCAAATGAAGGAACTTTTCGAGGCCGTCCGCGCGGGCGATCTGGCGCGCGTGAAGGAACTGGTCGCTGCCGATCCGTCTCTGGACCTTTTTGCCGCCGCGATTCTCGGCGATTCGGAACGGTTGGAGGCGTTACTGGGGGCAAATCGCTCGCTGGTCGGGTTGATGTCCACCGACGGCTGGACACCCTTGCATCTGGCCGCGTTTTTCGGGAAAACCGACGCCGCGCGGCTGCTGCTGAACAAAGGCGCGATCGCGAATGCGCGCTCCACCAACGCCATGGAAAATATGCCTCTGCACGCTGCCGCTGCCGGGCGTCACGCGGAGATGGTGAAGCTTCTTATCGACCACGGCGCTCCGGTGAATGCTCGCCAGCACGGCGGTTGGGCTCCGCTGCACGCCGCCGCGCAGAATGGCGATGTGGAGATGGCCAAGCTGCTGGTCGCCGCCGGCGCCGACGTCGACGCGCGGGCGGAAAACGACCAGAGACCGCTCGACCTGGCACTGGGCAAGGGCCATCAGGCCATGGTGGACTATCTGGAATCGAACGGAGCGAAGCTTTAGATGCTCCTGGCGCACTTCGCTGTACCCCGTGACGCACGCACTCGTGCGTGCCGCGTCGAGACTCGTCTCGACGCCTGGTGGGAGCGAGTTCGACAGGCATCGACAGGAGTGTCGATGCGGCACGCCAAAGGCGTGCGCCACGCGGAGCGCCCATGATCGACCAACAGATCTCCGCACTTCACGCCTATGCACTGCAGCAGCTCGCCTCGGCCACGACGCTCGAAGCCGTCGAAGCCGTCCGGGTGGAGGCCCTCGGCCGCAAGGGCAAACTTGCCGAGTTAAGCAAGGAGTTGGGAAAGCTTCCTCCCGATCAGCGAGGGACGCAAGGCAAGGCCCTCAACGCCGCCAAGCAGGACCTGGAATCGAAGATCGACGCGAGGAAAGCCGCGCTGGAAGCCGAGGCATTGAACCGGCGCCTCGAATCGGAGTGGCTCGACCTGACAACGCCCGCGCCGGGCATCCGCCCGGGGAGCCTGCATCCGGTGACGCAGATCCAACGAGAATTGGAGGAGCTGTTCGCCTCGCTCGGCTTCGCCGTCGTCGATGGGCCCGAGGTTGAAACGGAGCACTACAACTTCGACGCGCTCAACATTCCGGCCGACCACCCGGCGCGCGACATGCAGGATACGTTCTGGCTGAAGGACGGCCGTCTGCTGCGCACGCACACGTCGCCCGTGCAGGTGCGGGCGCTGGAAAAATTGGGCCCGCCGCTGAAGATGATCGCGCCCGGCAGGGTGTTCCGCAACGAAGAAGTGGACCCGTCGCACGAGCACACGTTTTATCAGCTGGAAGGCATGATGGTGGATCGCGACGTCAGCGTCGCGCACCTGATCTACTTCATGAAGACCTTCCTGAGCGCCATTTTTCGCAAGGATGTCACCGTGCGCCTCCGCCCCGGCTTTTTCCCCTTCGTCGAGCCGGGTTTCGAGCTGGACATCCAGTGCCTGATCTGCGGAGGCTCCGGCTGCCCTGTTTGCAAGCATTCCGGGTGGGTGGAACTGTGCCCATGCGGCCTGGTGCACCCGGCAGTGCTGCGCGCCGGTGGCGCGGACCCCGAACAATGGGGTGGATTCGCCTTCGGCTTGGGCCTCACTCGCCTGGCCATGATGCGCTACGGCATCGATGACATTCGCCTGTTGAACGGCGGCGACCTGCGCTTTCTGCATCAATTCTGAAAACCGATGAAATTTTCGTATTCCTGGCTTCGCGAATTAGTCGGCGGCTTGAATGAGCCGCCCAAGGATCTGATGCGCCTGATCACACTGCGGACAGCCGAGTGCGAAGGCGTGGAGGAAGCCGGAGCGCTGCTCGAAAACGCGTGTGAAGCGCGCGTGGTTTCGGTTGAACCGATCGGTAAGAACGTGAAAGCGGTGGTCGAGACCGCGAAATACGGGCAGAAAACGGTAGTGTGCGGCGCTCCGAACTGCAAGCCGGGCTTGAAGACGGTCTACGCGCCGCTGGGTAAGAAAAAGATCGATGGCGTGGAAAGCGACGGCATGCTGTGCAGCGCCGCCGAACTCGGGATCAGTCGCGATCATTCCGGTATTGTCGAGTTGACTAGTAAGTTCGACCTTCAGCCCGACTGGATCATCGAGGTCGACAACAAATCCCTCACGCATCGCCCCGATCTGTGGGGTCACTTCGGCATGGCTCGCGAAGTCGCGGCGATCACGGGCAAAAAGCTGCTCGATCCGGTGAAGGAAACGTTGACGCTCGATCCGAAGATCGACGTCAAGATCGAGGACTACTCGCTTTGTCCCCGGTACTCGGCGCTGGTATTCGAGAATGTGACCATTCAGCCGTCGCCCTTATGGCTGCAATATCGCCTGGAAGCCATCGGCCTGAACCCGATTTCGAATATCGTCGACGTGACGAACTTCGTCATGGCGGAGCTGGCGCAGCCCATGCACGCTTTCGACGCCGACAAGCTGCATGGCGGCAAGATTATCGTCCGCAGCGCGCGCGAAGGCGAGAAGATGGCCGCGCTGAATGGCGAAGCGTATGAGCTCGATCCGACGAACCTGGTGATCGCCGACCCGAATGGCGCCATTGCGCTGGCTGGAGTCATCGGCGGCGCGGACAGCGCCATTTCCGATTCGACGACGCGTATTGTTCTTGAAAGTGCCTGCTTTAATGCGTCGAGCGTCCGCAAGACCTCGTCCAAGCTGCGCCTCCGCACCGACGCGTCGATGCGATTTGAGAAATCCCAGGACCCGGTGAACACGGTTCGCGGCCTCGCTCGCGCGCTGGAGTTGCTTAAAGAAGTCTCGCCGGGCATCCGCTTGGTGGGCGGGCTCGCCGACGCGTATCAGCCGCTCCCGGCGCCGAAGCCCATTGCGCTCGATCTCGCATGGCTGAATCGAAAACTCGGCCGCGAAGTGCCAGCGAAGGAAGTCAGGCGGATTCTTGAATCGATTCAATTCTCGGTCGACGATTCGTTCAACGTGACCGTCCCGAGCTGGCGCGCGACCAAGGACGTTTCCATCAAGGAGGATCTGGTGGAAGAGGTCGGCCGCATGATCGGCTACGACAACATCGTGCCGGTTGCGCCGTTGAGTCCGGCGCGCGTGCCTCCCCCGAATCGCGAGCGGGCGTTTCACCACTGGGTGCGTCAAATGGCTGCATCGCAAGGATTTACCGAGGTCTACAACTACTCCTTCATCAGCGAGGAATCGGCTCGCGTGTTCGGCTTTACGAATCTTGTGGAAGTGGCCAATCCCATCGCCAGTGATCAGAACTACCTGCGCCCGAGCCTGCTGCCGGGAATTCTCAAGAATATCGCCGATAATGCGCGGCATTTTGATTCGTTCCGGTTCTTTGAGATCGGCAGAGAGATTCATCCCGAGGGCGAAGTGCCTCACTTCGTTGCGGTGATCTTCGGCAAGGAAACGGGCCTATTTGAGCTGAAGAGGCTGGCGGAATGCGTGTTGCCGGGCGTGAAGGCGCATCCCACGAAGGCGCGGCATTTCGAGCATCCGCAGCGCTCGGCGCTGATCGGCGACGTCGGGCGGTTGTTCGAGTTTCACCCTTATATGGTGGAAAATGGCCGCGCGGCGGTTCTGGATCTGGATCTGACGCGGCTCGATCGCCCCAAAGACGTGCGCTACAAGCCGTTGCGGCGATTCCCCGAGAGTGCCTTCGACCTGTCGGTAATCGCGCCGGGGCGGATGCTGATCGGTGACGTGGAAGCGGCGATGCCCAAGCTGCCGGAGATCCTGTCCATCGAATTCCTGCGCGAATTTGCCCTCCCCGATGGCAAACGCAGCCTCAGCTACCGCATCACACTCGGCGCGGCGGACCGCACGCTGACGTCGGAGGAGACCGGAGCCATTCGGGACCGGATCATCGAAGCTGTGATGAGCCACGGCTGCGAATTCAGAATGTAATCCCCGCCCTTACGGGACGGGGTTATTTCGCTCTCAACGTTTCGAGCCTGGTCAGCGTATCTCCTTATGAGTGGCCGAGGAGATTGCATTGGCGTGGTTCGAACGGCTCATGCGCGTGAATGAGCGCATGGTGCTGGGCGTGGCGTACCGCCTGTTGGGGCGCATGGAAGACGCCCAAGATGCTGCCCAGGAAGTTTTTCTCCGGCTCTTTCAGAAACAGGATCAGATTCAGGGCGATGCGAAGCCATGGCTGTATCGCGTCACGGTGAACGTGTGCAACGACTGGCATCGGAGGCGTGGGCCCGTCGTGGATCCGGATGAGAACGCTGCCGATCCATCCGTGGACGCGCTGACTACAATTACGCTGGGCGAGCGCAAACGCCTGTTGGCCGAGGGATTAAAGACGCTCGGTGAACGGGAGAGGACGGCCATTGTGCTGCGTGACATCGAAGGTCTCTCCACGCAAGAGGTCGCCAAGATCCTGGGGATCGAGGAAGTGACGGTACGCAGCCACATCTCCGTCGCGAGGGTGAAATTGGCGAAATATGTGAGGAAACGGTCATGACCTGCCAGGAATGCGAACTGTTGCTGGGAAACGGTGAAAATGCCAGCGAGCATCTGGCGTCGTGCGCGGATTGCCGTGGGCTGGAGGAGGAGTTGCGTCTGAACGGCGTGGCGTTGCGGGAGATGCGCGTCCGTCCGGTTCGCTGGCATTGGGCTGTGGCGGCGGCCGCGGCGGTCGTGATGGCGATCGGGGTTTGGAGCATGGCGCCGGGCGTTAAGCCAGCTTCGGTTGCTGAAAAAGGGGACAGACCGCTGGGTCCACTGCCGCCTCCAAGAGGCTCGGTGATGGATTTGAGGTCGGGACAGAGTGGTCAGTCCCCTTTTCCAGGCCGGCCTGTGAAGGCGCGGCGTAAAACGGGTGCGAGCGAGCCGCTGAAAGTGAAAATGCTGACGTCCGATCCGGATGTGGTGATTTATTGGATTGTCGATCGAAAGGAAGGAACCGAATGAAAACGATTTTAGGAGTAGTGCTGTGCTCGATGATGGCGTGGGGTCAGGATGCCGCGCCGAAGATGGATAGAAAACTGATTCAGCTCCACTATATCGACGCCAGCCGGGCGCGGAGCCTAGCGGGCACCTTCGCTGGACGCGATTTATTCCTGGAGGCCGACGATCGCCTGCACTGGATTGCCGCCCGCGGACCTGCTGAGATGGTCGCGGCGTTCGAAGACGCGGTGAAAAAGCTCGACGTCGCGCCGCTTGGCTTTGAGCTGACGGTGTATCTGATATCGGCCTCGCCTCAGCCGGGGGATCATCTGCCTGATGCCCTGGCGTCGACGGCGAAGCAACTGCACTCGGTCTTCGCTTATAAGGGGTACGATCTTCTTGAATCGTTCGTGCTTCGTGGCCGCGATGGGCAAAACAACGCGAGTGCGGACGGAGCGATCAAGAACTCCACCTACAACTTCCGTTTCAATCGCGCGACCGTGCTGGATGGAGCGACAAAGGTTGTCAGCCTGCAGAACCTCAGTCTGCAAATCCGGACGCCAAACGGCAGGCTGGACGAAAAGGGCAACCCGCAGCTCAAGTACACGGGCCTGAGCACGGACGTCGATATCCGGGACGGGCAGAAGGTAGTAGTGGGCAAGTCCGACGTGAACAACGAAGACAGCCCGCTGATTCTGGTGGTTACGGCGAAGGTGGTGGAGTAAGGTAACGAAAAACTCGGACGTCCACGCGGCGTAGAACGTTAGTGCCGCTCACGGGATTCGGCGCCGCCTTGGGACAGAGTAGTCAGCCCCGGTTTTCGCGCTCTGCCCACCCTCCGAAAAGCAGTATCCTCAATAACGTGAGATCCATTCAACTTGTCGCTCCACGAACCTTGGAGGAACGCGCGATGCCGCAGGAGCGCGATCCCCTGTTTGGAGAAATCACCGTCAAGATTCGCGCGGTAGGCATTTGCGGCAGCGACCTCCATTGGTACCTGGACGGTCGCATTGGAGAAGTTCCCGCATATTATCCCCGAGTGCCCGGACATGAGCCGGCGGGCGAGATTGTGGCCGTCGGCAAGGGCGTCGAGCATCTGGCGCCCGGCGATCCGGTGGTGATCGAACCCAGCCTCACCTGCGGCCACTGCGAGTTTTGCCTGAAGGGCCAGCACAACAACTGTATCCACAGCGTGTTCATGGGCGGATGCCAGGCTGACGGCTCACTGCGCGAATACGTCACGCTGCCTGCCTCAAACGCCACGAAGTTTCCTAGGGCTTTCGATTACGTGAAGGCCACGCTGGCCGAGCCTCTCGCTGTGATGATGCACATGCTGGAGCTGATGGAGATTCGCCTGGGCGATACCGTGTGCGTCACCGGGTCGGGCCCCATTGGGATGCTGGCCGCGGCGACGGCCAAGGCGGCAGGCGCGGGCCGCGTGTTCATCGCCGATAAGCTGGCGTACCGGCTGAAGATCGCGCAGCAGATGGGCGCGGACGTCGCCATCGATACAAACACCAATAAACTGGTCGACAGCATCCTCGATGCAACGCGAGGGCGCGGCGTCGACAAGACCATTGAGTGCGCGGGCTCGAGCGAAACCGTGAACGCGGCGATCCGCATGACCCGGCCCGGCGGTACGGTGATGCTCATCGGCTTACTGAGCGAGCTATATCCGAAAATCGACATCCATTCGGCGATGCTGAAGGAGGTCCGTCTACTGACCTTGAAACGATCCAATCACCGGTCGCAGCAGGCGCTGGACTTGATGTCGTCAGGGCGCATTTCCACGACCCTGTTAACGCACGTGCTGCCGCTGGAACAGACACCGAAGGCCTTCGAAATGATGACGAATTACACGGACGGCGTCGGCAAAGTGGTGGTGGAGATCAAATGAAGGCGCTTGCGATCGATCTGGGCGCCACCAGCGGACGCGTGATGTTGGGCGAACTGGAGCAGGGCGAACTCGTCCTCGAGGAGCTGCATCGCTTCTCGAACACTCCGGTGCACCTTCCGACCGGCCTGTATTGGGACACGCTGCGACTGTTTCACGAAATCCGCAAGGGGCTGGCGGTGGCGGGACGCGAGCGCAAGCTGCAGATCGACGCGATCGGCGTGGACACCTGGGGCGTCGATATCGCTTTCCTGGGCGAGGATGGCGCGCTGGTGGATAACCCGCATCACTATCGCGATGCGCGCAATGAGGGCGTGCAGGAGAAAGCGTTCGCGGTGGTGCCGAAGGCGGAAATTTTCGAAGCAACCGGCATCCAGTTCATGCGCATCAATTCGCTGTATCAGTGGTACGCCATGAAGCTGGCGAACGCGCCCGCGCTGCGCGTGGCGAAACGACTGCTGTTCATGCCGGATCTGTTCAATTACTGGCTGACGGGCGTCGCTCGTGCGGAGCGGACGATCGCCAGCACTTCGCAGTTTTATGATCCGCGGAAACGGGCATTCGCCGCGGATATGCTGGGGAAATTCGGCCTGGACGCGTCGATCCTGGGCGAACTGATCGATCCGGGAACCAGGCTGGGGCCACTGCTGGCCGATATCGGATGGTTTACCGGGCTCGGCACGGTGCCGGTTTACGCCAGCGGCGGCCATGATACGGCCGATGCTGTCGTGGCGGTTCCGGCACAGCCTGAGGATAAGAACGCCTGGTGCTACATCAGTAGCGGCACCTGGTCGTTGATGGGAGTGGAGCTCGACGAGCCGGTGATCGACGCGGCGACGCTTGAGGAGAATTTCACCAACGAGGCGGGAGCTGGAGGCAAGATCCGGTTCCTGAAAAATATCGCCGGAATGTGGCTGCTCGAAGAGTGCCGCGCGGCGTGGGCGCTGGAAGGCCACAACTTCACCTACGACGAACTGATGGAGAGCGCGGCGGCGGCCAAGCCTCGGATGGCGCTGATCGATCCGGACGCGTTTATCGAGCCAGGCCATATGCCGGCGCGCATCGCCGAGTATTGCAGGAAGAAGAATCAGGAAGAGCCGGTGGATCCGGGCCAGGTGACGAGGGTGATTCTCGAGAGCCTCGCCGAGCGGTATAAGCAAGTGCTGGCCAGCATAGAGAAGCTCACCGGACGGAAGATCCGCACGATTCACATTGTCGGCGGAGGTTCGCAGAACCGGCTGCTCAATCAGCTGGTAGCGAACACCACCGGCCGGGCAGTGGTGGCGGGTCCAGTGGAGGCGACGGCCATTGGCAATTTACTGATTCAGGCCATGGGCGCGGGCGTGGTGAGAGATTTGAAAGAAGCCCGCGAGATTGTGGCGAGGTCGTTCCCGGTGGAGACGTTTCAGCCGTCCAGAGGAGCCAGTAGCCGGTAGCCAGTCGCGGCACGCCGGCGCTACAGCAAACCGCCTTGGCGCGCCCACTGTAAGGCCTCAATGGCCGCACCGCGGGCTCCGGCGGTATCGCCGTGGGGCATGATGTAAATCGGGATATCGGCCTGTTCTACGCGTTGCGCGGGCATGCCGGCGCGGGTCTGCTCGATGAACCATTTCTGGAACTCAGGATTGATTTCGATCGCGCCGCCGCCGATGATCAACGCGTCGGGGTCGAAGGTGTTGATCATCTCGTCGAAAAACAGGCCCATGGCATTGGCCTGGACGCGGAAAATTTCTCGGCAGAGGGGATCCCCTTTTTCCGCCATCCCGCGCACGTGCTTTGCCGCCTGCCTGATGTCCATCGCAGCCAGCGGATGGCCGGGATATCGCGGCAGAAAATAGGGCAACAAGTCGCGCGCGATCGCGGTAAGCGAACAGAGCGACTCCAGGTCGCCCACCCGTCCGCAATTGCACTTCGGCATGAGGCCTTCGATCCCGGGGATGCTCTGATAAGGTATCAGCACGTGACCAAGTTCTCCGCCGAAGCCGCTGCGGCCCTTCACTACACCCCCTTCGATGATGACGCCTCCGCCGAGCCCGGTGCCGATGATGGCGGAAATCGACGTTTCCTTGCTGTCCGGACCAAAGATGTTGAAGTGTCCCCACAGGGCCCCGGCATTGCCGTCGTTTAAATAGGTGACCGGGACATGGAGGCAGGACTGAAGATTCGTGCGAATGTCGAATCCCGCCCAGTCGGCGTGGACAAAATTCGTGGACCCGCGCGCGCTGAGCACTCCGGTGGAGCTTGCAGGGCCCGGCGTGTCGAGGCCGACCGCGACCAGATCCTCCAGGCGCACGCCCGCTCTTTCGACGGCGATCTTCAGGCCATCCTCAATCTGTTTCAGGCAGATCTCCGGTCCCTGAACCGACAGCGCGGGATACTCGCACAGGCCCTCGATGAGGAACTGATCCCGCTGGTTGACGATGGTGTAATTAATGGCGGTTCCGCCCAGATCGACTCCTGCGACAAGGTTCACGTGTACTGGCTCCACTCCCGAAACTATCAGAAACGAGAGGGTCACAGTGGATGGTAAAAATCTGTGATATGTTGTCACGAGCCAAGCAAGGCGGGGAGTGGTCATGGAATACTTCGACGTGCTGATCGTCGGCGCCGGTCTGTCCGGCATCGACGCCGCGCATCACCTGCAGAAGTTCTGTCCTCGGAAGACGTACGTCATCCTCGAACAGAGGGAGCGCATTGGAGGCACCTGGGACCTGTTCCGGTATCCGGGCATCCGCTCCGATTCCGACATGTTGACCATGGGATATTCGTTTCGCCCCTGGACCAATCCCACCGCGATTTCTCCGGGTCCGGAAATCCGGTCGTATATTGAAGGCACTGCCCGTGACGAGGGCATCGACCGGCACATTCGCTTCGGCCACAAGATCCGGAGCGCCCAGTGGTCTTCGGAGACGGCGCGATGGGCGGTCCAGGTTGAGCACGGCGAGGAACTCGTGACGTTAGAGTGCAATTTTCTGTTCTCCTGCGCCGGATATTATCGCTACTCCGCAGGCTATCTGCCCGAGTTTCCAAATATCGGACAATTTCAAGGCATTGTGGTGCATCCGCAGGTGTGGCCGGAGAATCTGGATTACGCCGGCAAGCGCGTGGTCATTATCGGCAGCGGAGCCACGGCTGTGACGCTGCTTCCGGCAATGGCGAAAACCGCGGGACATGTCACGATGCTGCAACGCTCGCCGACGTATGTCATCTCGCTGCCCGAAAAGGACGCGATCGCGAATTTCCTGCGCCATATTATGCCGTCGGCGTGGGCCTTCAAGCTGGCGCGGTGGAAGAACGTCGCGTTCATGACGTATATGTACCAGCTTTCGCAGCGCTTCCCGAATTTCGTCAAGAAGGGCATCCTCGACAAGGTGAGCGAGGCGCTGGGGAAGGATTACGACGTCGCCACGCACTTCACGCCTAGCTACAAGCCCTGGGAGCAGAGGATGTGCGTCGTGCCAGACGCCGATATGTTCGATGCGATCAAGGCCGGGCGCGCAAGCGTCGTCACTGGGCACATCGAAACGTTCACGGAAAAGGGAATCCGGCTGCAATCGGGCGAGGAAGTTGAGGCGGACATCATTGTGACCGCCACGGGTCTGATGATGCAGGCGTTTGGCGGAATGGAGCTGGCAGTGGACGGCCGACGGGTGGATATCAGTCAGACGCTGGCGTATAAAGGCGTGATGATTTCAGGCGTGCCGAATCTCGCCGCGGTGTTCGGTTACATCAACGCCTCATGGACGTTGAAGGCCGACCTGATCTGCAGCTACGTCTGCCGGCTGCTGAATTTCATGGATACCAAGGGCGCGAAACAGGTCACGCCCGATGCGAGAGACGAGAAACCGGTCGCGCCGTTTGTGCAAAACTTCAGTTCTGGGTATATGGCGCGGGCGCTCGATTATTGGCCGAAGCAGGGCTCAAAGGCGCCTTGGCGCGTGAATCAGAATTATTTCAAGGACATCATGGCGATGAAGTGGTCCGCCATCGACGATGGCGCGCTGAAGTTTTCCAGCCCGAAGGCGGCTCCGACAGGGGATCGGGCGCTGGCCGGCGCGGCGAAGTAACGTCCGGTCAGGCCAGGATAGCCTGCACCACGTCGGCTTTTTCGACGCCCGTGAGCCGGACGTTCAGGCCCTGGTAGTTGTAGGAGAACCGTTCGTGGTCGATGCCGAACTGGTGCAGGATGGTGGCCTGGAAATCGCGGACATGCACCGGGTCGCGTGTGATGTTGTAGCTGAAATCGTCGGTTTCGCCGTGCACCACGCCGCCCTTGATGCCTCCGCCCGCCATCCATAAGCTGAAGCAGCGCGGATGGTGATCGCGGCCGTAATCGGTGGGCGTCAGCTTGCCTTGCGAGTAAATCGTGCGGCCGAACTCGCCGGCGAGAATCACCAGCGTGTCGTCGAGCATGCCGCGTTGCTTCAGATCCTGAACGAGCGCGTACACGGGCTGGTCGATTTCCTTGCACTGCGACGGCAGAACTTCGGGCAGATTGCCGTGCACGTCCCAGCCGCGGTGGTAAACCTGCACGAATCGTACGCCTCGCTCGGCCAGACGGCGGGCCATCACGCAGGTATTGGCGAAGGAGCCGGGCTTTTCCTTCGCGTCGGAGCCATAGGCTTCCCATGTGCTGGAAGGTTCCTTGGAAAGATCCGTCAGTTCCGGCACAGACGCCTGCATGCGGAACGCCATCTCATACTGCGCGATGCGCGTCTTGGTTTCCGGATCGCCCAGCTTGCCGTACTCCAGTTCGTTCATCTCTGAAAGACCGTCGAGCATGCTGCGGCGGACAGCGGTGGGCACGCCGCCGGGGTTGTTGATGAACAACACCGGATCGCCGGCGCTGCGCAGGCTTACGCCGCTGTACTTGCCCGACAGAAACCCCGCGCTCCAGAGGCGCGCCGAGATCGCCTGTACATTTGCCTTCGGATGATAATGCTTGGCCTGCAGCACCACGAACGACGGCAGGTTCTCATTCATGCTGCCCAAACCGTAGCTCAGCCAGGAGCCGATACAGGGCCGCCCCGCGATCATGAATCCAGTTTGGAAGAACGTGATGGCGGGCTCGTGGTTGATCGCTTCCGTGTGCATGGACCGGATGATGGCGATGTCGTCGGCCATCCTTGCGGTATACGGCAGCAGTTCGGAGATCCAGGCGCCGGATTGCCCGTGCTGCGAAAAATTGAACACCGAAGGAGCGATGGGAAACCGCGTCTGGCCGCTGGTCATCGTCGTCAGGCGCTGGCCCTGGCGGATGGAATCGGGCAGGTCCTTATCGAACATCTCCTTCATCTTCGGCTTGTAATCAAACGTTTCCATCTGTGGGGGCGCGCCGACCAGATGCAGATAGATGCACCGCTTGGCCTTGGGGGCAAAATGCGGCAGCCCGGCGGTCTGGCCCTTCAGGAGCGACGCCAGCGCCAGCGCTCCGATGCCCTGCGCCCCGCGCTTGAACAACTGCCGCCGCGTCTCTTCGTGCGCCATGCGCCGCGCGATCGGGTCGATGGGGTGTTCGTCGAAAGGCCGGATCATTTGTTCAGCACCTCGTCCAGATTCAGCAACTCGCTGGTGAGCATGGTCAACGCCGCCAGGTCCGCCGGAGGCAGCGCGGGATCGCCCTTGCGCTCGCCCTGGTTCAGGAATCTTCGCGCGTCGCTTTCATGCGTCAAGTAGTAACTCTTGAAATCGTCGAAGGATTTCTTCGCGATCGCTTTTTCCTGCGGCGTCAGGGGGCGATCCAGAATGCGCGTGGCGACGAACTCCAAGTGACTGTCGAAATCGTTCGATATCTGCATCGCTCGGCTGGCCAGTTCCCGAGCCGCTTCCACGAACTGCACATCGTTCATCGTCACGAGAGCCTGCAGCGGAGTATCGGTTCGTTCGCGGCGGACCGTGCAGTTCTCCCGCGTCGGCGCGTTGAAAATATCCATGCTGGCCGGTGGCGCGCTGCGCTTCCAGAACCAGTAGAGGGATCGCCGGTACAGGCCGGCTCCCTGATCCTGTTTGTAGAACCTAGTGTTAGAGCCGGTCATCGCCACGGCTTCCCAGATTCCCTCTGGCTGATAGGGCCTCACGCTCGGCCCGCCGATCTCGGGAGCCAGCAGTCCGGACACCGCCAGCGCGTAATCACGTACCATTTCGCCATCCATGCGGAAGCGAGGCGCGCGGCTCAGCAGACGGTCTTCGGGATCTTTACTGAGCTTCGCAGGTGTCACCGCGGCGCTCTGACGGTAGGTCGCCGACAGTACGATTTGTTTATAGAACCGCTTCATATCCCAGCCGTTATCGCGGAAGTCCACAGCCAGCCAGTCGAGCAGTTCCGGATGCGAGGGCGGCTCGCCCTGGCTGCCAAAATCTTCCGCGGTCTTTACCAGGCCCATGCCGAAAATCTCTAGCCACATGCGATTCACCGCCACGCGAGCCGTCAGCGGATGATCCTCGGTGAATAGCCAGCGGGCGAGGCCTAGCCGGTTGTGTTCCATGGTGGCGAGCATCGGCGGCAGCACCGCGGGCGTGTTCGCCCCTACTTGGTCGCGCCGTTGATCGTAAGCCCCGCGATAGAGCACCCAGGCCGCCGGCTTGGTGTCCTTGCGCTCCTCCATCACCAGCGAAACCGAGCCGCGCCGCGCGATCTTGTTCGCCTTCACGTTCAGCTCGGCCTGCTCGGCGGCGAGCAACTTGTAGGGCTCATAAATTCGCTGCAGGAAATACGTTCTTAGCGACGCCCGGGACGCGTCGCTCAGCTGCGCGGAATCCGTGGCCAGTGCCGCTCGGATCGGGAGCCAATCGGCCAGCAGCTTCGCTTCCGATTCCGTCACCACGCGGTCGAAGATGCGGAAATCGGAAATCGACCCATCGGCCAGCGAGCGCCCGAGCATCAACGGCATGTCGACTTCGATATCGCCGGGAAGTTCCGTTACCTCGTTGCCACGGCCTTGTGTTGGTACGGCACTTCCGTTCAGATAAAAGCTCAGGCCCTGCTGCTGCCGCGACCCGTCGTAGGAAACCACAATATGGTTCCACGAACCTGGCGTCAACTGCACCATATGGGCGGCGCGGATTTCGATGCTTTTTCCGTTGTCGCCGATGAACCGCGCACCCGGGACACGCCCGCCGATGTCGATCACCCAGCCTCGACTCCTCTCCTTGGTGTTGCCGTGAGCTGCGATCGTGTACCCTTGCTCTCCTTTCGGAAAGAAGAAACCCACGCTGATGGAAAACGGCTTGCTCGCGTCGAGTTTTGGCGCTCCGGCGACCTCCGCTCCCTGATTTTTCTGGAAGTGAATCGCGCCGTCCTGCAGATCCACATCTTTATTTGCCTTGACGATGGCCGCAAAGTCGGCCGCGAACAGCTCGGTCTTGTCTTCGAACGGAGACGCGGGAGTCACCTTCGTGCGCCTGGCAAGCCACTCCCCGAACGCAGCGCCGGAGCGCGAGGCGGTCTCATTCATGGCTGCGCGGACTTCCTCCAACCGGTCGGTTGTCTTCGTCCACAGCTCGCGATCTTCCTGGACGGGGACCACCACCACAGGGGGCGTATCGGGTACGTTGTCGTCCATCACCCGCTGCGTCGTGTTGCGGAAGAATGCCCCGAGCGAATAAAAGTCTTTCTGCGTGATGGGATCGAATTTGTGATCGTGGCAGGTGGCACAGCCCGTGGTCAGGCCCAGGAACACCGCGCTGAAAGTTTCGGTGCGATCCTTCGCGTAAATCTCGGCATACTCGTCTTCGATGATGCCCGCTTCATTCGTCGTGACGCCGCAGCGGATAAATCCCGTAGCGATGCGCTGGTCAAGCGTCGGGTGCGGCAGCAGATCCCCAGCCAGCTGCTCAGTGGCGAACTGGCGATAGGGCAGGTTGCGGTTGTAGGCCTGAATCACCCAGTCGCGATAGGGCCAGATTTCGCGGTAATTATCGATGTGGATGCCGTGCGTATCGGCGTAGCGCGCCGCATCCAGCCAGTAACGCGCGCGATGTTCGCCATAGTGCGGAGAAGTAAGATACCGGTCGACCATATGCTCATACGCGGCGGGCGAAACGTCCTTCATGTACAGGTCAAGCTCCGCCGGAGTCGGCGGCAAGCCGGTGAGATCGAGCGCCACGCGGCGGATCAGCGTGCGTTTATCGGCCATTGGCGCGGGTTCAAGACCATTGGCTTCCAGTTTCGCGAGAATAAACCGGTCGATCGGATTCCGCGCCCACGCGGGATTCTTCACCAGCGGCGCTTTAGGCTGCACCGGAGCCTTGTAGGCCCAATGTTCCTTCCAAGGCGCTCCCTGCTCGATCCACAGCTTCAGCTTCGCGATCTGCGCACCGTTGAGGCTCTTGTGCGAGTACTCGGGCGGCATCCGGCGAGCTTTTTGCTCGGCGGTGATCCGCTGGTACAGCTTGCTTTCGGCCGGTTTACCGGGGACGATCACGGCGGCCAGCGCGATTTCCTTATCGTCCAGCCGCAGACCCGCCATGCGCGTTGCTGCATCCGGGCCGTGACACTGAAAGCAGTTATCGGAGAGGATCGGGCGGATTTCACGCTGGAAATCCACCGTTTGCGCGGAGGCAAGCCCCGCGGCCAGCAGCAACAAGGCTGAGGACCGAGCACTTAGGTCGAACATCACGATACCGTTGGTCTACCATAATACTTTATCGATCAAGCTTCGGGCTTCGCGCGCCCTCGTCACGCAGCGTTTCCTCTTCGCTTCTTGATCGAGTACACTTGAGCGGATGGTTTCCAAAGGAGCGAGAAGGAGCACACATGAGTGATTGGAAGTATGTGCAACGAGATCCGTCCGAGGGGCTGGCCAAACTGCACTTTTTCTCGGTCAAAAAGAAGCATGCCTCAGGCGAGATTGACGTGCGCATCACCATACAGGAGTTCGCGACTCCCGAGATAGGCGCCATGCAGTTCTTCGCCAAGGCTGATATTGAGCTGAATCAGAAATCCGGAAAATTCCAACCCAGCGGATGGGGCGATACGCTGATGGGCGCTCTTTCCGATTGCCTAAAGAATATCCGCCGCTTCGAATACGAAGGTCCCGAGGCGGTTTAGGAGAAAAACAATGCTATTCGAAGTTGCGCGAACAGCGCTGGATTCGGGGATTACGGTCCTCTCGCTTTCTGGAAACATGACTGTGGGTAACCAGCTTCAGCAGTTCGAAGGGTCCGTCCGGGAGTTGGCCAAGAGCAAGCAGAACCGCATTGTGATCGACGTGTCTCGGGTCACTTACCTGGACAGTTCCGCTATCGGAGTGCTGGTGGCCTGCCACGGCGCCGCAAGGGATGCCGGCGGACAACTGCGCCTGGCCGGCGTTTCAAGCCGCGTCTCAACGATTTTCAAGATGACGGGAGTGGACAAGCTCTTGACCATCGATCCCACCAAGGACGACGCGGTTTCCGCGCTTTCCGCCGGGGCGTAGTTAGATACGATGGCTGTTTTTTCGTCAACCCTAGACTCCAGGTTCGAATGCGTGGAAGATGCGGAAGAGTCTGTACGCAACTTTGCCCGGGAGTCCGGCTTCGAGGAATCCGACGAATATTTCATCGCCCTCGCGGTCCGCGAAGTCCTGGTCAATGCAATCCGGCACGGAAACCGCTTCGATCCTGACAAAAAGGTCGGTCTTCGAGTGTTCCGCGAGGACAGTGAGCTGGTGATCGAGGTCACGGACCAAGGCGAAGGGTTCCGCCTGGAAAGTGTGCCCGACCCGCATCTCCCCGAAAACCTCGAGCGCCCAACAGGCCGGGGGATCGCGATCGCCAAGGCGGTCATGGACGAGTTATCCGTCGAGCATTCCCCTAGCGGAACGATTGTCAGGATGGCGAAGCGGCTGCCGTCCGGGTAGCGAACTCTTACCGTCAACCATCTTAGTGGTTTGAAAAAGATAGTTGGTCGGGGCGAGAGGATTCGAACCTCCGGCCTCCTGGTCCCGAACCAGGCGCTCTACCAGGCTGAGCCACGCCCCGAGAAATCAATGGGTTAGCGGTTGGGACCAAGCGATTACACAACTTGGTTCACCGGGAAACAACGACTAACGCAGTTCTCATAATACCAGATTACCGATGCGCCGGCGCGGGATCTCCTGGCGTCGGCATCGGCAAAATGGGCGGCGCTTCCGCTGGTTCATTCACCCTAATAACGGCCTCGACTGTCTTCGCCGCGCTGGATCGCAGGGTGACGTGCGTATCGCCTGAAGTCGGCTCGGACCTCGCCGTCGCAGTCATACCGTTCACCTCCGCTGAGACCAACGTCGCGGCGGGCGCGAACGCTGGGGAGATCGTCACGTCAAGCGGGTCGCCTGAGATGGTCAGGGAGATCCGCGCCTCTCCCCTGGACCGGCGGATTGTCCCGGAGACGATCGTCCTACCGACGCGATAATTCGCGAACTCCACGCTCCATTCCTGTGGGAGGTGTGGTTGGATGGTGAGCGTGCGGCGGAGGGCGTCTCCGTCCAGGCCGAGCATTCCGCTCACCAGCGGATTCACTACGGCCGACGACGAAAAGAGCTGGTGAGGAACCGCATGCGGGAGCGGCTGCGCGCGCTCGCCACTCAGGTACTCCGGAATGAAGCCCGCGGCATGAATGCCGCTCATGGCCGCAGTACCGTGGAGGTGGCGAAGACCTCCCGCTGCCGCGTGATTGGCGTATTCGGCGAGGATGGCGAAACCAGTCACGAAGGGCCAGACGCTGCCGTCGTTGTAGCTCAGCGGATCGTAATTCGGACTGTCGGTCGCGAACAGGCGAGCGCCCCAGTCCGTGGTCAGCTCGGGACGGCTCAAATGGGCCGCGGCTTTGGAGGCGTGCGCCGGATCCAGCCCGCCGAGCGCGAGGGCGATGCCTTGCCAGGCCGATTGCGCATCGTAGACCGATCCGTCCGTCAGGCGCGCAAACGCAAACGTCGACTTGGATTCAACCCACCATTGGTTCAGCGCCGCCCGCGCCCTATCGCTTCGCTCCGGGGCATCGGTGGGAGCGTGTCCCGCCGCCTCCGCCAAACGCGGATACGCGTTGAGGGCCGCGAGCCAGACTCCCTGCAGGTAGATGTCATTCGCCACTCGTCCGCTGAGCGCGCCCGTTTCCACCGCGCCTGCACCGGCCTTGCGGTTCGAGAGCAGGCCGTTTTCGTCCAGCGCGGTTATGCAGTATTGATAGGCCTTCTCAATCGAGGGCCACGATGCGCGCAGAAAGTCCAGATCGCCCGATCTGGCGATGTACCGCCAGGATGAGACGATGTACCATGGCGTCGTGTCGGCGTGATAGTAGCCATACGGGTACTTGCTCCAGTCGAGCAGCGCCGCGCTCTGCGTCAACTCGTGCTCCAGTTTGCCGTCGGCGCGCTGGTGGTCGCGCAGGAACTCGAGCGTGGCCCGCGCGCGCGCAAAATCGCCGTAATCCACGATGCTCCAGACGTTCATGAGCGCATCGCCGCCGAAATACCAGGCAAAGCCCGGCCGCTCGCTCTCGCCGGATCGGGCATACCCGGCTACGAGCCCGCAGCCGACGCCGTCGTTGCAGGCCCATCCTTTTTCGATTGAGTACTTGGCCCATTGCGCGGCGTCGTTCAAGGCGGCATCCGGAGTGTGCACGCGGAAGGTCCGGGCCTCGAAGGAACGGTAGTAAGCATCGGACGTGGCCACTGTCCCCGCGACGTTCGCCAGAATCCTTCGATATGTTTCGCGGGAGGAAGCGAACACGATGGGAATGGTATGGCGGCGCGCGATCTCCGGCGTCACCTCCATTTCGACGAGAATGCGGCGGCCCGGGAGTTGGTGCCCAACCTGCTCGCTGTGCGTGGAAAAGAGCGGCGACCCGATCACGATCGAATATCGCCGGAGCCCCTCGCCGAGAATGAATGCTCTTTCCTTCTCGTCAAAGTCGCTGCTCTGCGCGCCGAAGCTGGCCGGCCACATCGGCTTCATTTCGGGAGTGAAGCTCGCGCGCAGGCGCAGCGGGCGGTTCGTGTCGATCTCGAGCAGAACCATCAACGCAGCCTCGTCGACTGCCGCCACCCAGGTCTGCTTCACCGTGAATGCCGCATGCGCGTGCGTGATCGTGACGCGCCCGGGGGACACCGCAACCGTCTCCGCCATTTCGGCAAGGTCCACCGGCTCGAGCGCGCCGTCCAAATACACCGAGAGCCGGAAATCGCGAACGGCCTTGATCGGATTCAGCCACGCCTCGAAGGTGCCGTCTTCCGTGCCGAGAATCGCACCCCGCTGCCCTACCGCCTCGAGGAAGTGCGAGGGCTGAACCAGTTTCCGAACGGTGGGCTCCAGCGGCGTCAGATTCAGGCGATCGGGAAGATTGGGTGTTTGCCCAATGGCGTAGGCACAGGAAAGGAGCAGCGCGAAGATGGTCCGCATCGGTCTAATTGTATGCGCTCCGCGGCCAGGCGGGCAGCGATCTTTAAACGCCATCGTCGCGGAGATCTTTCGTAGGCAGCGCAACCCGCAGCGCGTTGAGTACCGCCGCGGCATCGATGACCTCCTGGGCGATCGCCCCGGCCACTGGGGGCAGGTAACCCGCGGCCGCCATCGTCATGCCGATCATGCTCAGCGCCATTCCGCCGACGGCGCTCTGAAGGCCGATGGCGCGCATCCGGCGGCCGATGTGAATCAGTTCATCCACCTTGCCCAGGGAGGTCTCGAGCACCACAGCGTCGGCCGCTTCGGCTGTAATGTCGCTACTCTGGCCAAACGCGACTCCGACAGTGGCGGCCTGCATCGCGGGAGCATCATTGATTCCGTCGCCGAGGAAAAGGGTCGGGCCCTTGCGGGACTCTTCGCGGACGATCTCCACTTTTTCCTCGGGGCTCTTGCCGAAGAGAACCTCGCTGATGCCGACTTCTTCGGCCAGGTGCTTCACCTCCGCTTCCCGGTCTCCCGATACGAGCATCACCTTATTGACCTGATGATGGGGAGCCAGGTGACGGATGAAGGATTTGCTCTCCGACCGCGGCGTGTCGCGGAACCTGAAGGTCGCTGCGTATCTTCCATCGAGAAATAGAAAACACTCCATGCCGGCTGCGATTGGCGGGAGTTGCGAGGCGTCGGAGCCGTGCTGCGCCAGCATCGCTTTGCGCCCGGTGATTTGAACGAACGAGGCGCCAATCATTCCGCCCAGTCCGTGTCCCGGTTTCTCACTGATCTCGGACGGCTGAACGAGTTCGACATTCTCCCGCCGGGCCGCCTCGAGAACGCTGCCTGCAAGAGGATGTTTTGAATATTGCTCCAGGCTCGCGGCCATCGCGAGGGCATGCTCGCGCGAGACATGCGGAGCGCAAAGGATCTCCGTCAGGCTTGGCTTGCCATACGTAAGCGTTCCGGTCTTGTCGAAGATCACCGTGCGGCACGAGCCGATGCGCTCCAACATGGCTGGATCCTTGATGATGATGGCGCGGCTCGCCGCCACGGAGATCGCGCCGATAATTGCCACGGGGATCGCCAGTAGCAGCGGGCACGGAGTAGCGATCACCAGAACCGCCAGGAATCGCTTCGGGTCGTGGCCAATCGCCCAACCCAATATGGCCATCAGCACTCCGAGCACTGTGTACCAGGCCCCGAGGCGATCCGCGATCCGCCGGATTTTCGGGCGATGAGCTTCCGCTTCCTGCATTACCCGCATAATCTTTGCATAGCGGGAATCCACGGGAAGCCGGGTGACGGAGATGGTCAATGCCGATTCCCCGTTGACGGCGCCGGAGAGAACTTCGGTGCCGGGCACCTTCGCGATAAGGAAGGGCTCTCCGGTCAGATAGGACTCATCCATCGTACTCCGGCCTTCGATCACCGTTCCGTCCACCGGGCAGATCTCGTGCGGAAAGACCATAAGCCGGTCCGCGATGCGGACCTGGTCAAGCTCGATATCCTCCATCCCCGAAGCTGTGAGCTGGTGCGCATTGATCGGCAGGCGTTTGGCGAGCGCGCCTAGCACCGCGGAGGCCCGCCGGGTCGCGTAGTGCTCTAAGGCCGTTCCGCCAGAAAGCATTAACACGACAATCGATCCGGCCAGATATTCACCCAAAGCAGCCGACGCTGCGATGGATAAACCCGCCAGGAAGTCCGAGCCGAACTCCCCTTGGGTTACCCTCTTGCATAGTTCGAAAAGAAGCGGCCCACCTCCCACGATCAAGACCAGAATCAAAGGAAGTGCGGCACGCGCGGGAGCGACACCCAAGGCGTACCTGCCGATCAAATGGGCCAGAATGCCAAAGGCCGCAAGGAAACTAATATAGGTCTCGCTGGACCAACCGGGCTTACCGGCGTGCGCTATATCGCGCACTTCGGCGCGCAATTCTTGAGCCGATGGCTGTCCCGGGCGGCCCGCCGTTTGAGATTCCTGCGGCATAAGGGTGCCGAGAGGATACGGTGAGCACGTCTCATTCCAATTACGAAGTTAAACGCGCCGGGGAGGGATGTCTCGCCCGGCGTTATGGCTTCTCGACAATATCCTGGTCCTTATCGCGGCTGCGGTGACCGGCACGCAGTTGCGCGTCTTCCAAACGCTCGGCTTCCTGCCAGGTGAAGACCATGCGGTGGATCACGGTGAGATTCCCGAGGATTGCGATTACCCACAGCACCGGCGCCATGCGGTCGAACAGCGCACCGATAATCACAAGCACCACGCGCTCCGGCCTCTCCATGAAGCCGACCTTGCACATCGGGATGGAATTTTCCGCGCGCGCGCGGACGTAGCTGACCATCACGCAGGCGATCATTGCCACGGCGGTTAATACAACGTAGGAGAATCGTCCGATGGAGCCATACCAGACCAGCAGGCCGATCAACAGGCCGAGGTCCGAGTAGCGGTCGAGCACGGAATCGAAGAAGCCGCCGAAGCGGGTCACGCGATTGGTTTCACGAGCCACGCGGCCGTCCACCATGTCGAAGAGCCCCGCGCCGATGATCACGGCGCCGGCCCAGCGGAACTGGCCAACAGCGAGCAACCAGGCCGCGCCCACGTTGATGAGCAACCCGAGGAACGTCAGGACGTTGGGATGAATCTTGGAAAGCGCGAGGCCGCGCACGATCAGCAGGATTACCTTGTTGCAGGCAAGCCCGATAGCGCGCGTTACCGTCAGCTTTTCGTTCAAAAAACCTATTCCTTCGCCAAATCGTGAATGGTCTTCAGTTCCACGATTTCCATCACCCGCAGGCCACCCGGGATCTGAATGCGGACCTCATCGCCCACCTGCTTGCCCAGGAGACTGCGTCCGATGGGAGAACTGGTGGAGATCAGCCCTTTGGCGACATCCACTTCCTCGCTGGTCACCAGCGTGTACTTTACCTTAACGTCCTTGTCCACGTCCAGAACCGTCACTTCGGAGCAGAGGCCGGCCTTGTCGCGCGGGAGCTTTGTCACGTCGATCATGGAAATCTCGCGCAATCGGCCGTTCAACTGGTTCAGGCGGGCATTGACGATGCCTTGGCGTTCCTTGGCCGCGTGATATTCGGCGTTTTCCTTCAGATCGCCGTGAGCGCGGGCTTTCAGGATTTCTCGAGGAAGCTCGACGCGAAATTCCTGTTCCAGAGCCGCAATTTCTTCCTTGAGCTTCTTGATCAGTTCCTGCATTGCCGCTAGTTGAATTATACCGCGACTTCACTTGCTGAACAGTTTGTGGCGCATGTCCGGCCAAAACTCGCGCAGCACGTTGAAACATGCGTCGCTCAGAACGTTTACGGCCCAGCGGTCGAGAAAATCCTCCGTCCGCTTATCGGAACTGGGGTAGTAGGTTGACGCAATGGCTGCCGCCGCGGCGTTGCCGCCGATCTCCGACAAGTTGAACTGCCGCGTGCCCGAATCGCTCCTCGTTACCAGCACGCGGCTGGCGGAGTAGCCCACGCGCTTCCAGAACCCGGCGCTGGGCCCCATCCGGAACAGGCGCGGATCCTGGTGGAGTATGACGGGGAACAAACCTTCGGTCATGTAGTTCCCGATTACGCTATCGGCGAGCGCTCCGGCATATCTCTTGGAGTATCCGACCGCGCCCTGGTGGAATTCCGGATATTCGTTCAAGGACTGATAGATGCCGGCGTAGACTCCCGCCAGCACAAACGAAAACGGGTCGAAGCAATCTTCGGTCGCCAGCCACCATTTGGTCCTGGCGCTAATCGGTTGAATCGTCCCGTCGGGGTTCCGAACGGTGTCGTAATCCGGAACGATGCCCAAGATATGCGTTTGCTCGCGGGTTGGTTCCGGCGTCTTCGCTAGTTGCGCTTCGTCCGTCTGCGCCCAGACGCGTCCCAGACAGGTTGCGCAAAAGACAAACACACCCCACCGGTTGCTCATCAGGAATAAGACCCCAGCTATTCATGTAGACGACTCGCGTCAGGAACGGCGTACAGACTATTTCAAAAGCTCGCGGCGCATATTTTGCAGCGACTGCTGCATGGGGGACACTACTTCCGGCATATGCTGGGTCACTTCTCCGAACAGCGGCACCAGTTCCGGATCCCTCCACCCACGGCGCGCCTCCTCAATCATGATCTCGACGGCGTGCTGATGGGAAAATGCCGGCTTATATGGGCGCGCGGTGGTCAGCGCGTCATAAATGTCGGCGACCTGCAGAATCCGGGCGAGGAGCGGAATATCCTCTCCGCGTAACCCGTCCGGGTAGCCCGAACCGTCCCAGCGTTCATGATGGCTGCGGATAATCGGCAAGACCGGGGCTAATGTTTTCATGGGCTTGCATATTTCCTCGCCGCGGATCGTGTGAAGACGCATGGTCTGCCACTCCTCGTCGGTCAGCAGTCCTCGTTTAAAGAGGATCCCGTCCGGAATCCCGATCTTCCCAATGTCATGGAGATAGGCGCCGCGGTAGAGCGCCAGAAGATCCTGCTTCGGCAAACCCAGCGCGTGGCCGAGCGCGAGGCCATACGTCGTCAACCGTTCGCAATGCTGGCCGGTGTATTTGTCGCGGTGCTCCACCGATTGCGCCAGCGCAAACAGGATCGTTTCGGCTTCCTCAAGCGAGTCGGTCAACGCTTTGTTGCGCAGCATCGCGCGGATACGCGTCCGGGCAACGGCCGGCTGCAGCGGCTTGATCAGGAATTCGTCAGCGCCGGACTCGATTCCCGCGACCTCGTTCTCAGTGCCTTGCACGCTGGTGGTCATCAGGATCGGAATCAGCTGCGTCCTTCGCTCGCTCTTAAGCAGATGGCAGAACTCCGGACCGCTCATCTCCGGCATCACCAGGTCCACCACTACCAGGTCCACTTTTTCCCGTTCGAGAATGGCCAGCGCAGCCGAGGGCCGGGAGGCCTCCAGAATCCGGTAGGGAGCCGTCTTCAACATCGCCTTGAGAAGGCGGCGGTTGAGCTCGATGTCGTCGATGATCAGGATCGTCGGCGCCTGTGCAGCGTCCTCGAGGACGCTCTCCCAGCGAGGGAGGTGCATCTCCGGACGCAGGATCACCGGCTCATTCGCGGCTCTCTTGACGATGGACACGGAGGATTCCAACTCACCTCATCTATCGGCCTCATTCCAGGAAAGATTTAGCCACGGAGCCGCAAACGGTACTAAGATAAGGATCGTTATGGCTCAACTCACTGCCGAGGACCGGGCTTTCCTCACCGCCCAGCTAAACAAGTCCCGAGACATCGTTCTGAAAGAGATCGCGGGCCTGCGGCCCGACCAGTGGGCTTTCCGGCCGGACGAGGAGACGTGGTCCATCGGCGAGTGCGCCGACCATATTCTCACCGTGGAGCGCCGGCTTTTCAGCCTGGTCTCGAAGGCGATGCAGAGCGCGCCGGCGGACCCCGCTCGCGCCGTTGAAGTCCAGCACAAGACTTCGAAGATGCTCCATGCCGTCCCGGCGCGTGAAGTTCGCGTCAAGGTTCCGCCGGGCGTGGTGAACCACTCTCATTCCGCCTCGCCCGAAGAGTTCATCGGGCCTTTCGAACAGCAACGCGCCGTTGTGCTGAAGTATGTCGCCGACACGCAGGATCCCTTGCATGACCGAGTCTCGCCTCACATGGTGTTCAACGATCTGGACGGCTGCCAGTGGCTATTGATGATCGCGCTGCACAGCCAGCGCCATGCCGACCAGATGGCCGAAGTCAAGAGGCATGCCGCGTATCCGAAATGAAATACTGATTTGATAAGCTCCGAGTCAACATGCAACGCCGTACCGCACTCTCAATTCTGGCAGGGGCCCCTCTTGCCCTCGCCGCGCCCACGGATGGCTTCCGCTTCGTCCATTTCACCGATACACATATTCAGCCCGAGATGAAAGCAGCCGACGGCTGCCGGATGTGCTTCGGCGCGATCAACGTGCAGCGTCCCGATTTCGCGTTATGCGGCGGCGATCTTGTGTTCGACTCCAATGAGACGCCCGCGCGCCGCGCCGTCGAACTATTCGATCTGTACGGCGAGACGGTGAAGCGCCTGGAGATGCGAGTGCACTCCGTGCCGGGTAATCACGACGTGGTGGGGCTGTCCACCAAGAGCGGCATCGCCGCCACGGATCCCCTGTATGGGAAAAAGACCTTTGAGGACCGGATCGGGCCGCGTTACTCGTCCTTTGACCACAAGGGCTGGCACTTCATCCTGCTCGATTCGATCGGTACGCCGGCCGGAGGAGGCTTCATCGGGTTGATCGACGAGGCGCAGATGGCCTGGCTGCGGGCGGACTTGGAGAAAACCGGGACCGCGCGGCCCATCGTGATGATGACGCACATTCCGATTCTGAGCTCGGTGCTCCAGATCGTCCCCGATCAGTGGAAAGTGCCCTCGACGTATCTGGTCACCAACTCCACGCAGCTCCTGACGCTTCTCGCGTCTTACAACGTCAAGGCAGTGTTGCAAGGGCACACGCACATCCGGGAAACGGTGGTTTACAACGGATGCCAGTACATCACTTCGGGAGCAGTGTGCGGGAACTGGTGGAAGGGCGCACGGCTGGGACATCCGGAGGGATTCGGGGTTCTGACCGTCCGCGGCGAGCAAATCTCGTGGGAGTATCGGACGTACGGGTTTAAGGCCGAGGTGTGACACAATAAACGGAGTGTTTCGCACAACATTTTTCCTTTGCGCCGTCCTTGCCGTGGCGCAGACGACTCCTCCCGAGTCCGAACGCCAGCTTGCCCGCTCTATTTACAAAGAGTTCGTCGAGGTTCAATCGGGCTTTACCACCGGCTCGACGACACCGGTCGCCGAGGCCGCCGCGCGATACCTGAAAGCCGCCGGTTTCTCCGATTCCGATATCTTCATCGGCGGTGCCAGCCCAAAGAAGGCGAACCTGGTGGTCCTCTACCACGGCACAGGCGCCCGAAGGCCGATCCTGCTGCTCGCGCATACGGATGTGGTCGAGGCCAAGCGCGAGGACTGGTCGATGGATCCGTTCCAGTTCATCGAAAAGGACGGTTATTTCTACGGTCGCGGCACCGGCGACGACAAAGCACAGGCCGCCGTCTGGATCGCCAATCTGATTCGCTACAAGAAGGAAGGATTCAAGCCGGAACGCGACATCATCGTGGCCCTGACCGCGGACGAGGAAGGCGGCGGGCCGTACAACGGCGTGGACTGGCTGATCGCGAATCATCGCGACTTGATCGACGCTGAATTCTGCCTGAACGAAGGCGGCTGGGGCGAGGCGGCAGGCGGAAAGAAAATCTCCAACGATATTCAGATCAGCGAAAAATACGTGTTGAATTTTCGCTTCGAGGTCCGCAATAAGGGCGGCCACAGTTCCGTGCCCGTCGCCGACAATGCCATCTATCACCTGGCGAGCGCGCTCGATCGTCTGGCGAAATTCGGCTTTCCCTTGAAGACCAACGAAGTGACCGCCGCCTATTTCAACCAAATGGCGACGCTCACAAAAGGTCCGATTTCCGCTGATCTCGCCAAGGTCGCCCAAGGCGATCAGGCAGCTATGGCTCGTGTCGCCGCGGCGTCGCCGGCCTGGAATTCCACTCTTCGCACGACGTGCGTTGCCACCATGCTGGAGGGCGGCCACGCGCTGAACGCCCTCCCACAGCTCGCCGCAGCCACTGTGAATTGCCGCGTCCTGCCCGAGGATTCCGTCGAGTACGTCGAAAGCACTCTCAATAAGGTCGTCGCTGACGATCAGGTGAAACTCACCAAGGTCGGCGAATTCAAGAAAGGACCGGCTTCGCCGATGCGCGCGGATGTGATGAAGGCCGTAGCGCGCCTTACGGACACCATGTGGCCCGGCGTGCCGACGCTTCCCATCATGGTGATGGGAGCCACTGACGGCCGCATGCTCCGCATCGCCGGTATCCCGACCTATGGCGTGCAGGGCTTCTTCATGGATCGCGACGACGTCCGCTTCCACGGCCGCGACGAGCGCATGGGCGTGCAGTCATTTTACGAGGGCCAGCAGTTCCTCTATGAGTTGGTGAAAGCCCTCTCCGCGCATTAGGCCGTTTACACGACCGGGGCGTGGTTGCCGACCTTATCGATGTTCAACACCATGTTGCCCCCTTCATCGAATTCGAAGGCGGGCGTAAACTTAGCGTTCCAGGTGATCTCATCGAAGCGGTAGGAATAGCGTGAGTGGACGCTCTGCGCGAAGGTCTCGTCGAAGCCTTTGATCAGAATCAACACCTCGGCCTGGGCGCGCGTCAAGTCCTCATCCGTCTTCCCGAAGAGCGGGCTCGATTCGTCGATGGGATGTACGATCGTCCAGGTAAGAGCGAGAAAGTCGATGCGATCGCGTTCAAGCGACAACCCCCGAAACGCGCGCTTCTGCTTGCCAGGCTCGCCTTCCACGGTCATCAGGATGACCGTTGCCTCCATTTCCATCAGCGCGTTCGGGCGCCGGTTGACGATGCGGAGCTGCAGGCTGCTCCGCTCTTCGTAAGGAGCGATGAGCGCTTGATCGCTGAAGGCGATGCGCGCCGAAGGCCGGGAGAAGCGCCCAAACAGGATGCCAGTGGCGAGGGCGAAGCCCAGCAGGCCGATGAGCGCTTCCACCACCGCAAGAATATTCGACGAAAGGGCATTCGGGGCGATGTTCCCGTAGCCGACGGTAGTAAGCGTGTGCGCGCTGAAGAAAAATGCATTCAGGAAGCGGTGCAGCTTGTCCGGAGCGTCGCCGCCTTGCAGATGTCCCGGTCCCAGGGCGAAATAGAGCACTGCGAACACCGTGTTTACCGCGAGGTAGGTTACAAAGACCACCGCCAGGAACGCCGGCCACGGCATGCTGATCAAGTGCAAATAGGGATGAATATCGCTCCAGCGCGTTCCGCGGCGTGCGACGTTGAAGCTGCCGTCTCGGTTAATGGCGCGCCGCAGAAGGCCGGTGTATTGCGTTGTCAGTCCGGGATCGAAGGTCAGTTTCGCCATATCTCACGATCTTAGATGAAAACAGTAGACTAGTTTCGAGGAGAATATCAACATGATTCGTCGCGCGGAAGCTCAATGGAACGGCTCAATTAAAGAAGGCAACGGCCACGTGAAGGTGGAGACGGGAGCGCTGGACAGCCCGTACAGTTTTAAGTCCCGCTTCGTTGGCAGCGGAGAGACGAATCCCGAGGAGTTGCTCGGCGCGGCGCATGCGGCCTGCTTCTCGATGGCCCTTTCCGGCATCCTGACCAAAGAAGGGCATCCGCCGGCCAGCATTCATACGACAGCGGCCGTCCACATCGATCCGGTGGAGGGAGGCTTCGCGATCACAAATATCGAATTGGAGACGGTGGGCGAAGTTCCCGGCATCGATGCGGCGGCGTTTGAAGCGGCCGCCGCAGCGGCAAAAGCGGGCTGCCCTCTTTCAAAAGCGCTGGCCGCAGTGAACATTCACCTTAAGACCACGTTCAAGGGATAGGTTCGTCGTCCAGGCACGCGGGGAATTCACCAACGGCTTTTATCTGGTGAACCTCAGTAACCCGAACGGTACTTATAGCACGGCAGTGAACAACAATTTCGGCAAGATTCTGACGGTCGCGGCGATGCGTCAGGTCCAGCTGGGGTTGCGCCTGTCGTTCTAGGCGCGATCATCAAAACAAGGCCGGTCTCCTCGCTTGCGAGGGCCGGCCTTTCTTACGTCCGGTCTGGATCCACTATCAGCCAGGTAATCGCCCCGGCGACACACAGCGCGGACGCAGCCAGGAAAGAGGCAGTCCAGCCAAATTCCCTGGCGATCCAGGGAGTCAACGACGACGTCAGTGCCCCACCCAACTGCGCCCCCATGTTGATCACGCCGGAAACCGATCCCGCCGATCGTTTCCCGATGTCCGCGCTGACGGACCAGAACGAGCTCTGCGCGAGGTACAAAGCGCCCGCCCCCGCCGCCAGAACGAAGCTGGCCACTTTCGCGCTTTCCACTTGCGTCCCCAGCGCCACGAATACCGCCGCGAAGGCAACGGCAACCGACGCGAGACGGCAGCGGCCGGCCTTCTTCCCAAGCCGTTTCGTGATCGCGTCGCTCAGCCAGCCGCCCACAGTCGATCCAGCGGCCATGGCGAGGAAAGGCAGCATGGCGTAATAGGAGCTCGACTTCAGATCCAGGCCGCGGACTTTGTTCAGGTAAATAAAAAACCAGCTAAGAAAAATATAGGCGGTGTAGCCAAAGCAGAAGTAGCTGAAGGCGACCGCAAGAATGTCGCGGTTGGTGAGGATCTCGCCCCAATCCAGCCGCTGGTCCGGTTTCTTGGCGTCTTCCTTTGGCAGTCCGGCTTCGATGTGCGCCAGTTCCGCCGGAGATACCCAGGGATGCTGCTCTGGCCGGTCGCGCGCGATGAGATACCAGATCGCGCCCGCGGCAAGGCCGATGGCTGCGCTGGCCCAGAACGAGCCTCGCCACCCGCCGTGCTCCAAGAAGTAAACAATCAGGCGCGGCGTCACGCCCGCTCCGAATCCTACGCCCGCGAAAATAATGCCGTTGGCGATACCGCGTTCCGTCGATGGAATCCAGGCTGAGACCACGCAGTTCGAGGAAGGATAAACCACGGCCTCGCCGATCCCCAGCGAGAAGCGGATGGCGATCAGCGTCGCCAGAAGCGCCGTCAACTGAATGGAAAGCAGCGTAATCAGAACCGTGAACACGGCCCACCAGACCACGCCAAGGGACAGAACCAGCCGGGGCCCGAAGCGGTCGGCGATGCGGCCTCCGGGAGCCTGAAAGATGGCGTAGCCGAGGACAAACGCGCTCAGGACATAGCCAAGCTGAATGTCGGAGAGGTGGAATTCCTCTTCAATGGCGCGGCCGGCGATGGAAAGGTTCACGCGGTCCAGATACGCGATTGCGGAGATCAGGAACATCCAACCCACGAGAATCCATCTATACATTTCCTATGCAGTATAGCTGCTTGCCGTAAGGGCAAAAAAATAGCCCCGACCTTTCGATCAGGGCCATTTTCTTGAACTGGCGAGGGTTTACCGGTGTCCGCCGTGCGATCCGCCGCCGCCATGGAATCCGCCGCCACCGCCGCCTGAAGACCGCGGAGCCGAATAGCTGCGTGAGGGAGCTGCGTAGCTGCGCGACGGAGCCGAATAACTACGTGACGGAGCCGAATAACTACGGCTCACTGACCCGTAGCTCCGCTGCGCCGGGGCGGAGTAGCTCCGTGCGGGAGCGGAATAACTGCGTTGCGCCGCTGCGGAGGATGCCCGCTGCGCGGGAGCCGCGTAGCTGCGCGAATTTCCGCTCGCCCCCCGATTGGCGTACGAATTACTAGCGACGCTGCGATTACCTTGGCCAGCACCTGGCGACCGGAATCCAGCGCCGGTGCCGGCGCGGCTGCCTCCCGCTGTCGCACCCCCCGCTGTCCCATAAGAGCGGCTATATCCCGGCGCTCCGCCTGCGTGAGCCGTTCGTGCATAGTCGTGAGCCCAAGCGCGAGTCCCGTTGAATCCGGCGTGGCCGTAACCGCCGTAGTGGTAGCCGTAGCCGTGAAAGAATCCTCCGTTCACATAGCAGGAATGGCCCCACCAATTGAATCCCCAGCCCCAGCCGCCCCAGCCACCCCAGCCCAGGAAGAATCCGCCGATCGGGATGCCGAAGCCGAATCCAAAGCCGTAGCTCGGATAGAACAGGGGAGGATAATAGCCCCAAGCCGGAGCGCCCCAGATGTAAGCGGGATCATAAGTCGGCACATAGATCACTTGAGGATCGGCCGGTTGGATCGTTATGGCCGGCTGGCCGTCCTGCGTCTGGTTGCTCACCGTTTGCTGCGGCGTCGTCTGCAGCTTGCCATTAGCCTGCGCACGAGCGCGAAGCCTCTGGATCGCCGCCATCACGTCCGCCTGCTGCGCGAGAAACGCATTACCCAGATCGGTGGTCCACTGCACATCCTGATTCAGTCGCGCCAGAACATCTGGGAATGCGACCAGCGCCTGCACACTGGGATCCCAGTTCTGCTGCTTGGCGGCATCCATCAGAGCGGTTCCGGTCAGATGCCGGTTCTGCTGCAGCCACTGATTTGCCTGCACCAACTCGAGCGGGTATGTCGCTGCCACCAGAACTTGGCTCAACAGCGGATCAGGATACAGGGCAAGGGGGGCCACAAGGTTGTCCAGCTGCTGCGCGGAGAGGACGGTCCGCGGCGCCGGTTGAGCGTCTTGCGCGAAAACCGCGCGAAAAGGAGTCAGCAGCACCAGAGCTGCCGCGACGCTCCGTAAGATTGACTGCCTGTTCCAGCGTTTCATCGTTCGCCTTCTTTCTACATCCAACAACTTAGATGGATGCGGTGGACGAAAGGTAACGAACGATTATCGCGCCAAATCATGGAGATAGCGATGAATTTTTGGTCATTTTTGTCGGCGCGGGCCACGATGGTACCATGGAGGGAGCCTGTCGGGGCGTAGCGCAGCCTGGTAGCGCACCTGCCTTGGGCGCAGGGGGTCGGGCGTTCAAATCGCCCCGCCCCGACCAATTGATTCAATCGGATACGGCCTTCACCCAGCGAAGGCCGAATTCCACTGTAGATAAAATTGAGGATGTGGAATCCTCACGATTTCTCCCGCGTGTTATACCAGTAAGAGTTCCCGGCTCCCCTAAGAACCTACTCCTCGATCCGACTCAACGCTTTGCAAAGTTCTATCAACTCCGGCCCAGGTCAGGACGTCAAGCTCACGTCGCTCATTTCCCGCGCGAAGTGGAGCTACCCATCTCGTTATCAACAGCCTCCTGACTCGCGTCCGCACGCGTGTTACATACAAAAGACCCTCGTTACCTTTTCGGATCGTCGGAGAAATGCGCGGGCGCCGGTCCTCGCGCTTCCTCATCGCCATTTACGTACATCGTAACGGCCTGATCTGTCTTGGTTATGACCACGTGATACCAGACGTTCGGGTTGACCGTGGTTTTGCTTCCCACCATGCTGTCGCCCGGCCGCATTTGGAACATGAAATGGCCGTCCTCGGACTTGAGCAGCCGCATGCCAGGCTTGCGGGTTTCCCGTGCCGATAAGCACTGGCTCACCCTCGGTGGCGGCCAGTTTCACATACAATGCGAGGGCGGAGTCGTGGTACAGGAAGGAGTAGCCACCCGTCTAATCCTGCGAGAGATAGCTACTCCCATCCAGAAAGAAAGCCTGGCCGACTTTACCCGGTCTCCATCGTGAATACGAGAGAATAGTCACCAGCGGGATTTAGAACTGGGTAGGCGGGCAACTATTTCTAATTAGCGGAAGCGCTCGCAGCTCAATCCTCTCGTGAGAACCGGGGTAACAAACGGGTTGAGTTCAGAATGAAGGTCAACTCGGAGGAGACGTGGATGAACGCCGCAAGCAAAGGGTTGATCATTCCGACAGCCGCCAAAGCGATCCCCAGCGCGTCCACAATCAGCGTTCCGTAGAAGTTTTGGAGGATCACCCTCCGGCACCAACGAGCGGTCTTGACAGTAGCAGCGAACTTTCTGAGATCGTTTCCGATCAGCAAAACATTAGCGCTCGCGTGCGCGATTTCTGTCCCGCTTCCCATGGCTACCCCGACTTGGGCGCGGGCAAGAGCAGGAGCATCATTGATGCCGTCGCCGATCATAGCTACCGTTCGGCCAAGACGAATCAGCAGATCAACGCGTGCGAGCTTTTGCTCCGGCAGCAGCCCGCTCGACACATCGCGGATCCCAAGACTTTCGGCGACGGCTTTCGCCGAGGCTTCGTTGTCCCCCGTGAGCAACTCGATCTTAAGCCCCATCTCTTCGAGCTCGCGAATAGCCGCCAGAGCTCCGTCGCGGACTTGATCGGCGATCCGAATGGAGCCGATGAACCGGCCGTCGCGTGCGATGAAGACTCGTGTACCAGACCCCATGCTGATCGACGGCAAAGGAACATTTGCCTCTTCAAGCAGAACGATATTGCCGACCGCAACATTATGGCCGGCGACCCTCGCACGCACGCCTTTGCCCGGTGTGTATTGGAACGTAGAAGGCTCGCCAATCACTAAATGGCGTTCCTGCGCCGCTGCCACCACTGCAATCGCAAGAGGATGTTCGGAATTACGTTCCGCTGCAGCGGCGACTTGGAGGACGTCGTCGGACGAATAGCCATCATTTGGATCAATCGAAGCAACGCGAGGCTTGCCGTAAGTCAGTGTACCTGTCTTATCGAGCAAGACGGTATCGATTTTAGCCAGTTGCTCAAGATAGACGCCTCCCTTGATAATTGCCCCCTGACGAGCGGCACGGCCGATTGCACCCAAAATCGCCAAAGGAGTACCGGCGGCAATTCCGCAGGCCCCGGCCACAATGATTACCGAAATCGTTGAGCGCAGATTATGCGTGATCAACAGCGTCAGCACCGCGCTGCCAAGTGCGAAATACACGAGATACCCGGCCAGCCGGTCGGCGAGGCGCTGAATAGGTGCCCGCGTCTGCTCTGCTTTCTCGACCGCCTCAACAATCCTGCCAAACGTCGTATCGCGGCCAAGGTTCCCGACTGCGACCTCGATGGCGCCGGTTTGGTTCAGCGTGCCCGCGAAAACCTGACTGCCCGGAAGCTTGTCTTGCGGCAGAGACTCGCCAGTGATCGCGGCTTCCTCGACACTAGAGTTTCCCGAGAGAACATGGCCGTCAACCGGGATTCGCGTACCCGGCCGGATCAGCACCCTGTCGCCAGGTCGGATGGCCGCGATGGGTACTTCCACGGGTGGGGCCCCATCTTTCACGATCCAAGCGGAGTGAGGCAGCATATCTAAGAGTTCGCCGATGGCGCGGCGGCCGCGGCCTACGGTGAGCCCTTCCAGCACTTCGGCCGCGAGCACGAACGCCGTAATGATGAGCGCCGTGAAAAATTCGCCGATCGCCGCAGCCGCTACGAGGGCAATGGTCATCGATAGCTCCATCGTCATGCGGCGCTCGCGCAGGTTCTCGAACGCTTCATGAAAGATCGGCCATCCGCCGAACAGGACTCCGGCGATGCCAATCAGGCTGACGTGCGGAAACGGCTCCCACACACGGAGCCATACTAGAATCGCGGCGATTGCGGTGATCACGATGCGGACAAGGTCGAAGGGTTCGATGCGACCGTGTTCGTGGTCGTGTTCCCCTTCATGATCGTGATGCTGCCCGTCGTGATCGTGTTCATGGTCGCCGACAGGCGTTTCCTGCATAGACGTTCTTGCTTCCGGCATGGGCCTCCTCCTAGCGCAGGTAGCTGCGCACAATCTGCATTAGTTCATTCGTTGCTTTTTCGCGCTCCCTTGGGCTGCTCACGTGATGTCGGACGTGCCCGTCGATCAGCTCCGCCATGAGTCCTCCCAACGCACCACGGGCGGCGGCCGTCTGCTGGAGGACTGCGTAGCAGTCGGTACCTTCCTGAATCGCGCGCTCAATTCCTTCGATCTGTCCACGAATGCGGCGGACACGGGTCAGCAGCTTCTTACCACCCTCGTTGCTAATGTGAGCCATACATTAACTATACTCAGGTATAGTATAGCTGTGAGATCAACGAATGGCGGCCAAAGATTCTTTGACAACGAAGCGGCTGGTGATCGGACATGTGCTGGTATGCCAGGGCTGCTGCTGCGGAGCAGTGGAACGCGGCCGTCCCGAAGTGCCTGCCCAGTGGCTAAAGGATGAGTGGCGCCGCCGCGGTCTGCTCAAGCGTCTGCAACTGTCGATCTGCGGATGCCTGGGCCCCTGCGATGTGCCGAACGTGGTCGTGATCGCGTCGGAGGCTAGTTCGCGCTGGTACGGCAATGTGGCGAGCCGGGATATGTATCGCGACATCTTAGACTGGGCTTCGGCGTCGGTGGCTGCGAACCGCTTGCTAGACCCGCCGGACTCCTTTGCGGGACATTCCATTGAACCTTTTCGCAAGGATGTGCGAGCATAGTCGTTTCCATGAACAAACAACCTCAGGCCGTTGCAGATCATGTCGGCGTGATCGCCTCCGCGTTGTGCCTCATCCACTGCATCGTGACTCCCGTCGTGCTTTCGCTGTCGGCAGTCTGGGTGCATTACCTGCCGACGGAAGAGAGGTTTCATCGGGTTCTGGCGGCGATGGTGGCGGCAATAGGTTGCATCGCGATTGTCAAGGGATATCGAAAGCATCGCCGTTTACGGGTGTTTGGCCTGATGATCGGAGGCCTTGGACTCATTTTCGCGGGAGCGTACCTCGGCGATCGTCTCCCCTCCCACGCAACCGAGATGGCCGTGACGATGACCGGCAGTAGCCTGATGATTGCCGCGCATCTTATCAACCACACTTTCTGTACGAAGTGCGATCGCTGCGACAGAGCCTAGCGTTCCGTGGTTACGCATCCTTGGACAACTCGACCACGAGTCCCTCCATTTGAAAAGAAACATCGCCGTATGGACTCTTCGCCGTAGCGATGTGCATCCGTCCACCCACCCAGAACAATTTGCCAATCTCGACCTTGGCCCGGTTATTGGCAGCCATCTTGACGTAGATGATTCGATTCGGCGGCGGCGGAGGTGTATGAATGCAGGCGCCGGAGCTGGACACAACCAAGAACTCCGCCGACTCCTTCATCTCATCTTCGAGCGGAACAACATATCCTTCAATACGGATGAGGGCGCCCGTGTTCCCTTGACTATCATCGCCAGCAACTGCTCGAACAAGTTCCAAATGCTTGGCCCAATGTATGAGAAGCGGCTGAAAGGATACCGAACGATCGGCTACGAGGTGGAATCACAAGGCCCCACCCGGGTGTAGATGAAATTGAGGATGCGGAATTCCCTCGGTTCAATTCAAATCCACTCCGTTCAATACGGCGCGCGTAACCCGCTTAAATTCAAGTAGTTGAAAATAGACGATTTCAAGCTGAGCCCAAAATCGGCCTTGGGCGCAGGGGGTCGGGCGTTCAAATCGCCCCGCCCCGACCAAATTTCTCAGCGTCAGCGCAGCATCCTGATTTAGAACGGCGGTGACTTTCGTCACTGCGCGCTGGGCTCCTGTCCCTTACACTGGGTACGAAAAGAGATGGCTACTCCCCCGCAAAAGCCAAAATCCGCCATCGGACGGGACTTCCTTCCGCGCGAGCACGGCGCCACGGCCATGTTGCTGACGCCTTTTCTCTCCGCAGCCATCCTGGCGCGGCAGGTGCGCTGGCCGGAGCTGGGGGCGCTGGTCGCGATCGTGTGCGCGCTTGCGATTAAGGACCCCCTGGTGGTGATTGCCCGCCAGCGTCTTGTATGGAAACAGGAGCATTCGGAAACCCGCACGGCCATGCGTTATGCCGCAATTGAGTCTGTAATCCTCGCCGGCTCCGGGCTGGTGTTGGTGGCAGCCCGAGGGTGGGTTCCCTTCCTGCCGCTCTTCCTCGGCGCGGGTTTCTTCACGGTCTTGGCTGTGATGATCAACGTGCGGAACCGGCAGCGCTCGGAGTGGTTTCAGGTCGCGAGTGCTGCGGCGTTAACATCAACCTCGCTAGTTGCTTGTATCTCGGTACGGGGCAGCGTAGCGGATTGGTGCTGGTGGCTATGGCTTCTCTGCGCTCTTCAGGCTGCGGCGGGCATTTTCGTGGTTCATGCAAGGCTGGATGCGATGGTCGCCGCGCGCAAGGGCCAGACGGCGGATGGCGATTCCCGCCGCGCCGCGCTTCTCTCCCAGGCCGTCCTGATCGTCGCTGCGTTGTTCTTCGCGTTCCGGGGACGCTTCTGGATCGCCGCCGCGCTGATGTTGGCGGCCACGTGTTATCTGATGGAACTGAGGAGGCAGCGGCTCGGAACATCGCTGCAGATACCGCTGAAGCGCGTGGGTCAGCGGGCTCTCGCTCTGTCGACGATATACGCGCTCATGATTGTCGCCGGGCTATGGTAGGTTCGCCGGCTACCCGGTCACTTCTTCATCGTTACGCGAACGCCCGACGGGCGCAGTTCGATCCGGTCGATGTTGTAGCCGATCTCGAATGCCTCGTTGATATGAGCCGTCGGATACAAGGGCATAAAGAACGTCTTGATCAGGAAATCCAGAACGCTGCCGGTCGCGGAAACGCCTGAAATCTCCACCCGCGTCAGGTTCACGAGGCACCGGCCCCCGCCCGATTGCAGCCGGATCGAGATCGTTACGGGGCGCTCACCCTCGATCAGGCGCTCCATGATCCAGCCCGTCGCCTTGCCTTGGGCGTGTCGCATTTTGAGAAAATCCATCAGGGCGTAGGCGGTTCCAACGTCCGTCCCGAGCGTTACCCGCTGATCGCGGATGCCCTCCGGCACGATCTGCGGCACCATGTAAAGCGCCCAGGAATTGATTTCCTGCAGGCTGAAGAAAACGACGGAGCCGGGTTTGACCTTGCCATCTTCGATGCGGTGGAGCTTTGCCAGCGCGCTGCGGACGTAGGCATCGCCCGCGGTGAGCGCCGGCGCTCCGAGCATCGCCCAAATCAGCAGCCGACGCATGAGACCAGTCTAGTGCTTATAGCTGGATTTGATCCAGTCGTCGACGTCTTTGTGCAGCTTGTCGTTGGCCTTCTTGTCAATGTACATCATGTGGCCGCCTTCGTAGTACGTGAAGCTCACGTTCTTTCGAATCGACGGCTCCAGGCCCAGGTGGTTGATGGTCTGCTCGATCCCGTTGAACGGCGTTGCATGATCGTAGTAGCCGCAGATCACCAGCAACTTCATATAGGTCTGCTGCGTCATGGCGGAGCGGAGCGCCTCTGCGGGTCCGCCCGGCTGGCCCTGATCCCAAGGCTGCACGCGGGCGGTGACCGTGTAGTACATGTCGGTGTTCCACTTCAGGTCGCGGCGAACATAATCCTGGAATGCGGCGACGTAGGCGCCCTCGTAGGACGCTTCGCTCGAATCGTACTCGACCCGTTCGCCGGCGGCGTCGGCGTCATAGCCAGTGAAGCGCGCATCCAGGCGGCCCACGGTTTCGCGCTTGTCGCGCAGCAGTTCTTTGAACCAACGCTGCGGGCTAATGCGCAGATTGGTCTCTTCGATGTACTTGGGCGTTAGACCCGTCATCCGGTTGAGTTCCTTCACGATGCTGGCCTTCTCGGCCGCGGAGATAGCGTCGCCTTTCTCAAGCGCGGCGGCGTACGGACCGTGCGCGAAATCGCGAGCTTTTTGCGCGACCTGCTCGATAGTCAGCTTCTGCAGATCCGGCGCCAGCGTCTTCTGAAACCAGCCGGAGCAGACGATGGTGGGCAGCCAGAACTTGGTGCGGTCGTCCGCGCCCCAGTTCCCGAAGCCCACCGACGACAGCAGAGCCACGCCGTTCAAGTACATCTGATGACGCTGCTGCAAAACATTCGAAAGCTGCGCTGAGCGCGTTGTGCCGTAGCTTTCGCCGATCAGGAATTTCGGTGAGAGCCACCGCTCGTTGCGCGTGATCCATTGATAGATGAAATCGGAGAACCAGGTGGCGTCCTGCACGACGCCGTAAAACTGCGGCGTCGCTTCGCCCGGAACCGGACGGCTGTAGCCCGTGGACACGGCGTCGATGAAGACCATATCGGTCGCGTCCAGGAACGAATCCTCATTATCGGCAAACTCGTACGGAGCCGGTCCCAGACCGTGGCCGTCGGGCGCAAGGACTACATGCTTCGGTCCAAGGCCCATATGAGTGAACGACGATGCCGAACCGGGTCCGCCATTATAGACGAACGAAACCGGCCGCTTGGCGGGATCGGCGACGTCGTCCTTGGTATACGCGACGAAGAAGAAGGAGGCTTTGGGCGCGCCGGAATCGTCCTTGATGACGTAGTTCGCGGCGGTGGCCGTGTAGCTGATCTCCTGGCCGCCGATGGTTGCCTTGTGATGAGTGACGGATGTCTTCTCTTCGGGCGGAGGCAGCCGGGGCGTCTGAGTTGCGGTCGTTGGCGCCGGGGTTGGCGTAGCGGCCGGAGGCGTCGGCTGCTGCGCGTTACCGCCCCGTCCACCGCGACCCTGCGCCGGGGCGAAGCAGGCCGCGAACATAATGCCAGCGCCAAGCGCCGCGATTCGATTCTTCTTCATTCCCTGGATGTTCTCCTTGTACGCGAACCTTGAATTATATCCCGCTGGGGTTCCACGAGGGGACAATGGAAATAATGTGCCCGTGACATCCGCCGGTTGACACCGCAACGTAGCCTCGGCGACCCTAGGAATAATGAAAGTTTCCGCGATAATCGCTTTCGTATTCCTGTTAACCGCTTGCTCCGAAACTCCGGTGGCGAAGACCCCCGAAAAACCATCCGAACCGTTGACGGGTCGCCAGGCATTCTATCAGATCTTTCCCCAGGCTCGCGCGTGGGCCGTCGACGCCCAGCCGTTGCGCGTTCGCAGTATGGAGATCCAGGAACTCAAGGCCATCGGCGGAAAGGCAGCCGCGTGGGAAGTGGTTTTTGTCTCCGCATCCAAGAGCCGTTCGCGAAGCTACACCTGGTCCGCCGTGGAAGCGGCCGGCGATCTTCATAAAGGCGTGTTCGCAGGGCACGAGGAATCCTGGCAGCAGGGCGCGGCCGACAAGCCGTTCGTCATTCAGGCCTTTAAAATCGATACTCCGGATGCGTTGCAAACCGCCATCGAACACAGCGATACGTATTTCAAAGGCAAGGGCGTTAAGCCTCATGCGAAGTTCGATCTGGAACTGACCGCGCGTTTCCCCGACCCGGTGTGGCGGGTCTACTGGGGCGATTCGGTGTCAACCGCTGAATGGAGCGTCTTCATTGACGCGACAACGGGCGCGTATCAGGGGCGGTAGCTTAGTATCCGGGGCCCTCGGCTCTCACCTTGCCCGCGAACATTCGATAGACGTAGAAAAAGTATCCGGCCGCCAGCGCGATGCCGGGGATGAACCACCGCAGGCCGATGGAGAGTCCATAATGTGCGGCGGAGGCGTTATAAATTGTCAGGCTCAACTGCGGATCGCCGTTGGAGGGAAGCACGTTCGGATACACGCCGAGCACCGCGCCCACCAGCATCGCGACGATGTAGCCGCTAGAGGCGAGAAACCGAGTCAGGTCAGTCTTGCCGATCCAGCCCGCGACTGCGAGGGCGATTAGCGCCAGAGGCAGCATCCAGGCTCCGCGAGCCATGCGCGGCTGTACGATTGCACTCAGCCCGAGAACCAACCCTAAGAGCGCGAGAACCGCCCATCGCAAGCGGTTCGCTATTGCAATGGAGCGCTCGCGCACCTCGCCCTCGGTCTTACAAGCCACCCACAAAGCGCCGTGAAACATCAGCGTGACGAATGCCGCCAGACCGATGGGGATCGTGTACCAATCGAGAATTCCCGCTTCGCGTTGCGGCGTGAAGTTGGTCCATAGAGGCAGGAAGAAATAGCCTTCGGCATCCAGAGGCACGCCGCGGATCACGTTCGCTAGCGCGGCGCCGAAGAAAATCGCCAGCAGACCGCTCGAAAGGGCGAACACGGCGTCGGCGAACTGTTTCCAAAGGTCCGCATCCACGTGGCCGCGCAATTCCAGTGACAGCCCACGAAGGATCAACAGCCACAGCACGATCATTAGTGGCAGGTAGAATCCGCTAAAACTGGAGGCGTACAACACTGGAAACGCGAAGTACAGAGTTCCTCCGGCGGCCAGCAGCCAGACCTCGTTGCCATCCCAGAAGGGGCCGATCGATCGCAGCACGCTTCCGCGTTCCGCATCATTTCGTGCAACGAACAGGTAAATAATGCCCGCGCCCAGGTCGAAACCATCCAGCACCACGTAGGCGGCGATCATCACCGCGACCAGCCAGAACCAGAGCGTCTCCATCGTTAGACCTCCTCCGGTCCGTGCTCAATTTCGCGCAGGATCAGGAACAGAAACACAATGCCGAGTATGAGATACAGACCCATGAACCCGAGCAGCGTGAACAGACCGTTTCCGGCCGAGACCTGGGGCGAAGAGCCCGCCGCAGTCCGCATCAGCCCGTAGATCAGCCACGGCTGGCGGCCGATCTCGGCGGTCATCCAGCCCGCCGTGGTGGCGATGTACGGGAACGGCACGGCCAGCATCAGCGCCCACAGCACCGGCCGCGCCGTGAACAGGCGCCCGCCGCGCAGCAACACGAGCGATACACCCATCAGGGCGAACATGATGGTTCCGAGCCCAACCATGATGTGATACACGAAGTAGAGCAAAGGGATGTTGTCCGGCCATGAATCGCGAGGAAAATCGCGCAGTCCTCTTACCTTGGCGCCCCAACTCTTGTAGGTCAGGAAGCTCAGGGCCGCTGGAACCTCCAGCGGATTGTCGAGCTTCATTTTGTCCATGTCCGGCTGGCCGAGAATTGCCAGGGGCGCGCCCTGCTCCGTGTCGAACAGGCCCTCCATGGCGGCCAGCGTCGCGGGTTGATGCTCCAGCACCATTTTGGCCTGCTCGTCGCCTGTGGGGAACAATAGCAGCGCCAGTGCGATGGTTCCGGCGATGACTCCCGTGCGCACGAACGTCTTTCCGTAGGCACCGTGCTTGCCCGTCAGCAGATAATAGGCGCCCAGAGAGGCCATGACGAATCCGGCGGTCACCACGGAGGCGATCATGTTGTGCAGGTATTGCCAGATGGCCCAGGGGTTGAGGAGGAACGCCGCTAAGTCCGACAACAGGATCTCGCCATGCGGCCCCAATGTATAGCCGGTCGGATGCTGCATCCAGGCGTCGGTAACGATGATGAAGAACCCCGAAAGCCAGGAGCCTAGAAACACGAGAAGGGCCGACACCCAGTGCATCGCCGGGCTGAGGCGCTTCTCGCCGAACAGGAATAGTCCCAGGAAGCTGGATTCCAGGAAGAAGGAAAAGACCCCTTCCATGGCGAGGCTCTGCCCGATGACGCCCCCCGCCGATCGCGAAAAACGAGCCCAGTTGGTACCGAACTGGAACTCCATCGGGATGCCGGTCACCACGCCAAATGCGAAGTTCACGGCGAAAATGCCCGCCCAAAACCGGGCAGCGCGTGCATAGTGCGCATCACCTGTTTTCAGTGCGATCGTCTTTAGTACGACGATCAGCAGCGCCAACCCCATGGTCAGCTGGGGGAATAGGTAATGAAATGTAACGGTGAACGCGAAATGGAAACGGTGAACGGCAAGAGCCGAGTCCATACCTGTAGCTTATCAGTTTCAGGAGATCGCGGGTACCGTTATTGCTCGAAAATCAGCTTCGTGGTCGTGCCGGCAATGGTGATGTCCTTGATCTGGTGCGAATCGCCTTCCTTATAGCCGACCGTAGTGTAAAGGTATTTGTTGCTGCCGGATTCCACCTTCACCGTCGCCTCGACGCTGGTCTTCCCCTGCTTTACGATGGCCTTGTTGTCCTTGATTTCCAGCTTCGCCTCGCCCGGCTTGAGCGTGGTGCCGTTCACGACGGTTGGCTGGTAAAAGTTCAAATTGTAGCTATTTGCGGCGCTAGCCACAGCCAGCGACAACACGGAAGCAAGCAACAGAATGCGTTTGATCATCATCATCTCCTTATCGATATATTCTAACTTAACACTGTACTGTTATTGTACGATGTTGATGCAGTCAAAGTTCGCATGGATTCACAAAAAACGGGGTGTGATTCAGGGAGGGTCGCGGACGGGGCAAAAAAATCGAGCCGCGCTTGGGCCCTCTTCCACCGAAGACGCCCCAAGCGCGGCGATTTTACTTCAAAACTCGGTTTAGACCGAGCACCAATTACTTGGTGGTCTTGTCGGTCTTTGCCTTGGTGGCCTTGGTCTTCTTCGCCTTGGTGGTCTTCGTGGTGTCCTGCGCGAAGGCAGAGCTGGCGACGCCGAGGATGAGCGACAGGCCGAGCATCGTGGTCATGATCTTTTTCATGGGTGTTTTCTCCTAAAGGATTATGTGGACGACACGAGGCCGTCTTGCTCATCCATAGTGTCAACTGGAGATGAAACCACCCTTAAAGGGCGATTAAAATGGCTTCATTGTATCGGCGTGACATGCCCCAGTGTATCCTCAGGTTATTTGTTTTCAATAGCATCGAAGCATAGCCGGTTGTGCGGGCAACCGATGTTTTCTAGGCTGAGGAGGAATGAAGCGCGAAAAGCTTGCCAGAACGCTGGCCCGGGAGACGGGCCTTTCGAAGTCCGCGGCTCGCCAGGAGGTAGACGAACTGGTCCACAAGATCCTCGACAGACTCCGGCAAGGTCGGCAGGTGAAGATCCCGGGACTGGGGAAATTGGGAGCGCCGAAGTGACCTCGATGATCGAACTCGCCGTCGTGGAGATCGTCCGGAAGTCGCTTGAGGCCGGGCAGGCGGTGGAAATCGAGGGGTTGGGGACATTTCGCACTGCGGCGGACGGCTATCGATTCGATCCCGAGACCCAGCCGACGGTCTTTGTCGCCTATGTGGTGGAGGATCTGATTCCGGTCCGGCGTTTATGCGACGCGCTGCGAATGGCGGGATGCACGCCGTGGCTCGATAAGGACACCCTCCTGCCTGGCCAAAATTGGACCCGCGCGATTGAGCGTGCGATTGCCGACGCCGATGCGTTCGTGGCATGCTTTTCAACCCGCTCTCTCGCCAAGCGAGGCATGTTCCAGAGCGAACTGCGCCATGCGCTTGCCTGCGCGGAGCGCCGTCCACTTGACGATGTGTTCCTGCTGCCGGTCCGGTTGGAGAGGTGTGCCATTCCGGTGGAAGTCACGGACAAGGTCCAATACGTCGACCTGTTCCCGGATTGGGAGCGGGGCGTGAAGCGGCTGGTGCGGTCGATCCGGCGAGCGGCGCGGGTTCGAATGGGTGCCAGGCTCAATGCAGTTTGAGGATCTGGAAGATGTTGCTGTAATCGTCGGTCCAAGCGCGGAAGCCTTTCCCGGCCTTCGCCGGTTCGATGTTGGCATCGCGGAAGGCATCGCCGCCGAAGACGGCATTATCGGAGGCTACCAGCACCCAAGTGGACGCGGAAAGATACGGCGCCTGCTCCCCGTCGTCGGAGACGACCATCGCGGTCTTGCCGAAAAACTCCGCGCCCCGTGCGCAGACTGGCTCCAGATCGAGATAACGGTTGGAGATGTGCAGAGCCAGGATGCCATCGGGTTTCAGGTGGCGGAAATAGACGGCAAGGGCCTCGCGCGTGAGCAGATGGACGGGGATAGCGTCGCTCGAAAACGCGTCGACGGCGAGAACGTCGAGTTGCAGGCTGTCCAGTCGCTCCATGGTGAGGCGAGCGTCGCCCATGAGAATCTTCTTATCGGCCGGAGAGTGCGGATAGAACGTAAACTCCGTCTGCGCGACCTTTTCGACCAGCGGATTGATCTCGAAAATGCGGTAGAAATCACCTGCGCGCCCGTAGTTTGAGAGAACTCCCGCGCCCAGCCCGACAACGCCCACGCGGATCGGGCCTCGCTGCTGAACGGCGCGAATGGCGCGGCCCACGCCGGAATCCTCGCCGTAATAGGAGGTGGTCTTGAACTGGAGATTCTCGTCGAGGATTTGTGAGCCGTGATTGATGGTTCCGTGGAGCAATGTGCGCTCGCTGTATTCGTCTTCGTTGGTCGCCAAGTCATCTTTAACGTGCAGAACGCCGTAGAAATTGCGGGCGATCACCCGGAACCCCTTAGTATCGTCGTGCTCCCTGCGCGCCAGGTAGCCGAGCAGCATTCCCACGCCGACCAGTAGGACAACGCGGAAGACCCAGCGGCCGATCTTGTGCTTAATTCCATCCCACATCACCATCGCGCCGAGCAACGCGCAGGCACCCAAACCGAGCGGCAGTTCAAGATTCGAATGAAACACGCGCGGGGCGATCAGGGCCACGAAGATTCCTCCGAACGCGCCTCCGAGCGAGACCATCAGATAGAACAGCGTTAGGTATTGCGGTGCGGGCCGGCGGCGCGCCAACTCGCCGTGGCAGAGCATGCAACAGAGAAACAGGCCTCCGGCAAAAACGGGAATCAGAATTCGGATGTGCAAATTGCCGGAGTCCTGATAAAGATCCTTAGCCAAGTAATAAAACATGGGCGCGAGCAGCACGAACATCACGCCGCGATGGTAGAGCCTGTCGCTTTCAAACGCGATCATGAACGTGATCAGGTAAAGCGCCAGGGGCAGCACCCAGAGCAGGGGAATCGGGGCGACGTTCTGGCTCATATGTGTGGTGATCGACACCAGGAGCACGGATGCGACGGTTGCCAGACTCACCCACAGCGCCAGTTCGCTCAATTTGGGTCGCGGTTCGGGATCGGTTGGAGTCTCTGGCGCAATCCCGGCAGGCGCACGATCCTCACGGCTCACCCAGGCCGCCATCGTGCACACCAGCGCGAACGCGACGTAGCCACCGCTCCAGGAATAGGCCTGGAGCTTTGAGGTGAGGTTCGGCTCAACCAGAAACGGAAAGCTAATCAGCGCCAGCATGGAGCCGAAATTCGAGAGGGCAAATAGCCGGTAGGGCATTCCGTTGCCGGAGCGCCTCACGTACCAGGCCTGCAGCAGAGGGCTAGTGGAGGACAGCAGAAAGTACGGCAGGCCGATAGTGGCGACCAGCAGCAAGAGGATGCGCAGGGTGGGGTCGCCCGCTTCGGTGGGCTTCCATTTTTCCGACGGAAGGATCGGCAGAAGCGCGCAGCTAACTGCCAAGAGGGTAACGTGCGTCAACATCTGAGCCCTGGCTTTCAAGAAGCGGATGGACCAGTGCGCGTAGGCGTAGCCTGCCAGCAAAACAAGCTGAAAAAACAGCAGCGCGGCGCTCCAGACCGCGGCCGATCCGCCAAACCAAGGCAAAATAATTTTGGCTATCAGGGGCTGTACCTGAAAAAGCAGAAAGGCGCTGAGGAAGATGGTGACAGCGTAAAGTAGCATTCGAGAGTTTATTGGAGGATCTCAACGATATTACTGTAGTCGTCGGTCCAGGCGTGGAAGCCCGCGCGCCGTTTCATTGGACTGATGGCGTATTTATCCCGGAATGGCGTACGATCAAACAGCGATGGCGTGCGAGTCAGCAGTGCCCAGTCCGAGGCGGAGTAATAGTTTTCATCCAAGCCGTCGTCGGTCACTACCATCGCCGTAAGCCCGTACTTGGCCGCTGCTTCGGCCACGACCCCTGCCAGGTCCAGATAGCGATTCGTGATGTTCACGGCGAGTACGCCGCCCGGATTCAGGTGGCGCAAATAAGTCGGAAACGCTTCGGCCGCGAGGAGATGGACCGGAACGGCGTCGCCGGAAAATGCGTCCATGGCGAGCAAATCCAGGTGCTCCTCCGACATCGACTCAAGAAGCAAGCGGCCATCGCCGAGGAATAAGCGCTTTTCCGCAGGGCAGGCCTGCCAGAATCGAAACTTGGACTGAGCGATCTCTGCCACCAGGGGATTGATTTCGTAGTAATGCAGCGTATCGCCGGCGCGGGCGAGCGTCGCTGTGACGCCGGCGCCGAGGCCGAGGACTCCGATGCGGATCGGCCCCTGCTCGCCGAGGGCGCGGATGGCCCGGTTGATTCCGGAGGAGTCGCCGAAGTAGGACGTCGGGATGCGGCCGCCGCCAGGACGCAGCAATTCCGTGCCGTGATTGATGGTGCCGTGGACGAGCATCCGCAGAGGGGATTGATTGTCCGAGCCGGGGTAATCGCTGACGCGAAGGACTCCATAAAAATTGCGCGCGGACAGCAGATACTCGCGCGATTCTAGGATCTCGGTGCGAACCAGATGGGCCGCGAACGCGATGGTAGCGAGCGCCACCGCGGCGCGGAGGGGCCAGGCGCGGATGTCCTTCCAGAGAACCGCGGTCACTAGCGCGGTGCATAAGATCATGCCCGCGGGGAGTTCAAGATAGGAGCGAAACAAGCGCGGCGCGGCGAGCGCGACGAAGAATCCACCAAGTGCGCCTCCGGCGGAGACCATCAAGTAGAACTGGGTAAGATAACGCGGATGCGGTCGCTGGCGGGCGAGTTCGCCGTGACAGACCATGCAGCAGACGAACAGAGCTCCGCAGAGCGCGGGAATCAGCCTGGTGACGTCGCCATTGTTGCGGTACCACGCGTCGCCCTTAGCGAAGAAAAACATCGACAGCGGGATCAGGGGGAGAAAGACCGCGCGGTTGTACAGGCGATCGCTTTCAAAGCAGAGAATGAAGCTCAGCAGGTAGAGGCTCAAGGGCGCGACCCATAGAAGAGGAATCGGGGCGACATTCTGCGTCATGTGGCTGGTGACCGCCAGCAGCAGAATGGACGCGCAGGCGGCCAAGCCGATCCACAGGATCCGTTGGGCGAGGCTCGGCGGCGGGGTTATTTCTTCCACCGTCGCCGCCATTCCGCTCCGGCTTTTCCACCCCGCGAACGCGCACGCAATCGCGAACGCGCAATAGCCGAAAGACCAAATGACAGCTTGCTTCGACAGCGCCAGGCGAGGTTCGACCAGCAAAGGATAGCTGAGCAGCGCGAGCATCGAGCCCAAGTTGGACAGCGCGAAGAGGCGATAGGGCATCGCGCCGTCGCGGGTTCGCAAATACCAGGTTTGCAACAACGGGCTGGTGGCGGAAAGCAGTCCATAGGGGAGTCCAATGGTCGCGCCGAGCAGCAGTAGAATGCGCAGCGTCGGATCCCCGCCGCCCGAGGGCTTCCATGCGGAGGAAGGGATGATCGGGAGCGTGGCGAGACTCGCGGCGAGCAGCGCGGCATGCACGCGGAACTGCCACGCTGGCTTGACGTAGCGGATCAAAAGATGCGCGTAGAGATAGCCACCGAGCAGCAGCAGTTGAAAAAACAGAAGGGCCGCGCTCCACACCGCCGCCGATCCGCCGAACCAGGGCAGAATGAACTTCGCGATCATCGGCTGGACTTGAAACAGCAGAAATGCGCTTAGAAAGATGGTGGCGGCGAACACCGGCATGGAACCGCCCAGGATAGCGCGGTTAGTCGTTGGTGATCCAGCCGTCGACGATCTTGATGATGCGGTTGCCGCGCGCGGCGTTGACCTCGGAGTGCGTCACCTGAATGATGGTCGTTCCACTTTCATTCAGCTTTTGAAACACGTCCATGATTTCCTTGGCCTGGCTGGAGTGGAGATTGCCGGTGGGCTCGTCAGCCAGGATCACCTTCGGGTTGGCGATGATGGCTCGGGCGATGGCGACGAGCTGCTGCTGGCCTCCGGAAAGCTGGTTGGGGAACAGATCCTTCTTGCCGACCATCTGGAACCGGTCGAGCACGTCGCAGACGATGGCGTCGCGATCGGACTTCTTAATGTTGCGATAGGAGAGAGGGATGTCGAGGTTCTCGTAGACCGTCAGTGAATCGAGCAGGTGGTAGCTCTGAAAGACGAAGCCAAAGTATTTCTTGTAGATCTCGTCGCGTTCTTTCTTCTTGAGCTTGTGGATGGGGTGGTCCAGGAAATGATACTCGCCGGTCCAGGCCGAATCGTGCATGCCGATCAGGTGCAGCAGCGTCGATTTACCCGCTCCCGACGGTCCCATGATCGAAACGAATTCACCCTCCTTGATTTCAACGTCGATTCGTCGGAGGACGAAGGTTTTGGTCGGTCCGTGTTCGAAATATTTTTCGATGTTGCGGAGGGTGATCATGACGATGCCAGCATAACGCAGATGCACGCGCCGGCCCAACCCAAGTGGCTGATGGCGCGTGGTATCGTTTCAAGACTATGTCCGTTCGTGGGATTCGATGTTCTGCTGCGATGCTGATTGCGCTGGCTTTGGCCGGCTGCGCCAAACGGGAGAAACTCGCTGCTTCCATTCCAGCGGCAACCGGGAAGATCAAGACGCAGTATATGATGCGCTACATCGATGTGGCGATCGGGACCGGGAAACTCGCAGAGCCGGGCAAAGTGTACTTTGTGCACTACACGGGCTGGCTGCTCGACGGCACGAAGTTCGATTCTTCGCGCGACCGCGACAAGCCGCTGTCGTTCGAGCAGGGCAAGCGCAAGGTGATCCCGGGATGGGACGCGGGATTCGAAGGCATGCTTGTCGGCGGGAAGCGGCGGCTGTTCATTCCGTATCAGCTGGCGTATGGCGAAAAAGGGCGCGGAAAGATCCCTCCGAAAGCCGAGCTGATTTTTGATGTGGAATTGATGGATGTCCAGGATCCACCACCTGCGGAGCCGGCGAAATAAGGATGGGCTGATTACAGTTTGGCTTTGAGCAGCGCATTCACCGCTGCTGGGTCGGCCTGGCCGCGGCTGGCCTTCATCACCTGGCCGACCAGGAATCCGATCACCGTCGTCTTGCCGCCGCGATACTGCTCGACTTGCTTCGGATTGGCGGCGATCACCCCGTCCACGAGTTTTTCGAGAGCGCCGGAATCGCTGATCTGCTCGAGTCCCTCGTGTTTGGCGATCGTCTCGGCCGATTCGCCGGTCTCGAGCATTTTCGGCAGGATATCCTTGGCGATTTTGCCGTTGATTTTGCCCTCGGATATCATCTTGATCAGCCCGCCCAGATTTTCGGCGCTCACGGGAGAGTCCGCGATCTGCTTGTCCTTCTCCTTCAGCAGCGCGGCCAGATCGCCCATCACCCAGTTGGCAGCGGCGCGCGCATCGCCAGAAATGGTAGCGACTTTTTCGAAATAATCGCCGGCGCTGCGCGTGGCGGTCAGCACGCCCGCGTTGTATTCGGTCAAGCCGTATTCTTCGATGAAACGCTGGCGGCGGCTGGCGGGCAGCTCGGGGACGTGGGCGCGGATGCGCGACATCCAGGCATCGCTGACGCGCAGAGGGACCAGGTCCGGTTCGGGAAAGTAGCGATAATCGTGCGCGCTCTCCTTGCTGCGCATCGATACGGTTTCGCCGGTCTCGACGTTAAACAGGCGCGTTTCCTGGGTGACGCGTCCACCCGATTCGATAAGCTCCACTTGCCTTTCGATTTCGTGATCCAGCGCCATTTTCAGGAACCGGAAGGAGTTCAGGTTCTTCACTTCGGCCTTCGTGCCGAATTTCTCTGCGCCGTGGAGCCGCACGCTGACGTTGGCGTCGCAGCGCAAATGACCCTTTTCCATGTCGCAACTGGAGACGTCGACGTATTGGAGGATCTGTTTCAGCTCGGTCAGGAATGCGAAGGCTTCACTGGAATTGCGGATGTCCGGCTCGGTCACGATTTCGATAAGCGGCGTGCCGCTGCGGTTCAGATCGACGTAGGTGTACTTGCTTGAGTCTTTGAAGCCGTCATGGATGCTCTTCCCGGCATCGTCTTCCATGTGGACACGGGTGATGCCGATGCGTTTCCTGACGCCCTCCCCTTCGATTTCGACGTAGCCGCGCTCGGCCAGAGGCTGGTCGTACTGCGAAATCTGATAGCCCTTGGGGAGGTCGGGATAGAAATAGTTCTTGCGGGCGAAGACGGATTTCGGATTCACGGTGCAGTTCAGGGCGAGCGCCGCTTCGATCCCCAGTTCGACGGCCTGGCGGCTCAGAACAGGCAGCGCGCCGGGCAGTCCGAGGCAAACTGGACAAACGTTCGTGTTGGGGGGCGCGCCGAAGCTGGTGACGCAGCCGCAGAAGATTTTGGTGCGCGTGGCGAGCTGGACGTGGACCTCCAGTCCGATCACAGGTTCGTATTTGGAGATCACATCGATGGCAGACGGCATGAAGCCTCTATTATACGAGGCCCCTCCAGGCCCGGGCGAGCTATGAGATAATCTGCGGATTGATTTCCGATATTAAATTCGGTTTTCGGATGTTATTCCGGACACCGATGTTCAGCCTGACGGCGATCCTTGTTCTGGCGCTGGGGCTGGGCGCAACAACGGCGATTTTCACGCTGTTTGAGCGGCTTATCCTGTCACCGCTGCCCTATCCGCAGGCGGACCGGCTGGTGTGGATCTGGAATGTCCCGCCCCGCGCCGGCGCGGGTCTGCGCGGGCTTTTCGCTCCCGATATCCAGGAAATCCAGCGGGAATCGCGGGTCTTTGAAAGCGTCGGAGGGATGTTCGAGGGCACCTGGAACGTGACCGGTGTGGGCGAGCCGGTGCGGCTGGCCGGCGTGCGCGTCACCCCCGACTTCTTTCCCACCCTGGGTGTCCCGCCGAAGCTTGGACGAGCTTTCCGGCCTGAAGAATATCACTCGGGACGGGAAATGGAGGCGATATTCAGTTATTCCTTCTGGCAAAAGCGGCTGGGAGGGGATCCGAATATTGTCGGCCGGCGAATTTCCATGGACGGCGTCTCCTTTGAAATTGTCGGCGTGATGCCACGCGAGTTCGCCCTGGCCGGCGAGATTGATCTATGGGCGCCGTTGCCGGCGGAATCTCCTTATACTGCGGGCAGAACCTGGCGGTGGGTGAAGACCTGTGCCCGTCTGAAACCCGGCGTGACGCCCGTGCAGGCGCAGGACGAGCTGAATGGGATCGCGGCGGATCTTGCTTCACGGTTTCTCGAGGATCGCGGCTACGGGCTGAAACTGGTTACGTTTCTCGATCAGGAAGTTGGATCCATACGGCAAACCCTGTGGGTGTTCGCGGCGGCTGTGGGATGCATCCTGCTGATCTCCTGCTCCAATGTGGCGAGCCTCCTATTGGCCCGCGGCGCCTCGCGCGTCCGGGAGATGGCTGTTCGAGCCGCAGTGGGGGCGAGCCGCGGGGAACTGATCCGTCAACTCCTTATCGAGAGCGGTCTGTTGTCACTTCTCGCAGCCGTGCTTGCCGTTCCGGTCGCGTTTCTCGGAGTTCGCCTGCTGATCGCGCTCGATGGGCAGGCGCTTCCGCGGGGCAATGAGGTTCATCTCGATGGGCGTGTGCTGATATTTTCCTTTGTCCTGGCGCTGGTGACGGCGGCAATGTTCGGAACCGTGCCCGCTCTTCGCGCATCCCGCGTGGGGCTTCGGGAGGTGTTGACGGAAGGAGGACGGAGCGGCTCGGGCGGGCCCGGCTCGAATCGGCTGCGGTCCGCATTCGTGGCGATGGAGGTTGCGCTGGGCGTCGTGCTGCTGGCCCTGGCCGGGTTGCTGGCGCGCAGTTTCCAGCATCTGAGCGACGTGAATCCAGGGTACGACGTGTCGAGAGTCACCACCATGCAGATCGCCCTGAGCGACGTTCGCTACAAAGAGATCAAGCGATGCGAGGAGTTCTTCGAGCGCGTGGTGAAGCAGCTCGAGCGCGAGCCTGGCGTGGAGAGCGCCGGGACGACGAATTATCTGCCGCTGGTGAAGGACAAGCAGACGGTTGGGATCTGGCTCGATTCGCAGCCGGTGCACTCCGACGAGACAAGAATCGTCCTTGATAACCGCGTGGTGTCGGCCGGCTATTTTCGGGCGATGGGCGTTCCTCTGATTGCGGGACGGTTTTTCGAATGGACCGATCGGCCGGATTCCCCGAAAGTGGTGATCGTCAACGATGCGTTCGCGCGCCAGTTCTTTCCGCATGGCGATGCGCTTGGCAAGCGCGTTTCACTGGCTGTGGGGATGCCCTGGACCGGCGAAATCGTGGGCGTGGTCGGAAGCTTCCGGGAAAGCAGTCTGGCCGAGGAGCCGCGGCGCGAGATCTTTACCCCGTATTCACAGACAAGCATTCCTGCGAGTACGCTGGTGGTTCGATCCTCCGGAAACGTCTCCGATGTTCTGCGTGCTGTACGCGCTGCGATCGCCACCGTTGATCCCGATGTGGCGTTCTACAATGTCCGGACGATGAAGGAGCAGGTTTCCGCTTCGGTGGCACAGCCGAGATTGCGGAGCGCGCTGCTCGGCGTGTTCTCTTTCGTCGCGCTGATCCTGGCCGCGTTGGGTGTTTATGGGGTGATCGCCTGCACGGTGGCGGAACGAAAACGGGAGATAGGGATCCGCATTGCTCTCGGTGCTCAGCCGTCGGAGGTGCGCGGCATGGTTTTGTGGCAGGGGCTGAAGCTGACCGCGATTGGGCTCGCGCTCGGCTTGGCCGCGGCGGCGGCCGCGGCGCGGTTCATCGACGGTTTCTTGTTTGGCGTAAGCCCGGCCGATCCCGTCACCTATGCCGGAACCTGCGCATTGTTCCTCGCGGTCGCTCTGATTGCAAGCTACTTGCCGGCCCGGCTGGCGATGCGCGCTGACCCGATGGTCTGCTTCCGCGAGGACTAGCGGTTTTCCCTTGACTTTCGTGGAATAAGGCCGTAACATTTGCTAACAATCGGGAGGCTGCCACGCTGCCTCCTCCTGCCGAACGCTCTCCGTCCGCCCCTAGAGCGAACCTGAAAAATGGAGATACGAAAATGCCTCTTCCCATGGCTCAACAAGAAGAACTGCTTCACAAGGGATTTTCGCGGCGGCAGCTTGGCCGGATCGCGAGCTTATTGACTGCCGGAGCGGCCTTGCCGTTTTATAACGAGTTCGCCATGGCGCAGGACGCCGAGCGCAGGATGATGCGCGGCGCGGGCCGGATGAACGATCCGGAGATGGTGCGCATCAGCTCCAACGAAAATCCGATGGGGCCGTGCAAGGAGGCTTTGGAATCGCTGGCGAAGATAGCCCCCAAGGCTTGGCGCTATTCGCCGGTGGGCGACGATCAGGATTTTGTGAAGACGGTGGCCGGCATCGAGGATGTGCCGGAGACGCATATCATGGCGTTTGCCGGCTCCAGCGATCCGCTGCACCGCTGCCAGTGTGCATTTACGTCTCCTTCCCATAGTTGGACGATGGGCGACCCGGGATACGGCGCCGGAGCTCCCGCATTCATTGGCTCGAAGTTGAATCAGGTGCCTCTGCGCCCCGATTTCAGCCACGATGTGGAAGCCATGATCAAGGCCGATCCGGACGCGGGCGCTTACTACGTCTGCAATCCGAACAATCCCAGCGGGACGCTGACGGCTCGCAAGGACATTGAGTATCTGCTGGCCAACAAGAAGAAAGACGCGGTTGTGGTGATCGACGAGGCGTATATTCACTTCTCCGATCACGCGCAGCCGTCCAGCGACCTGGTGGCGCAGGGCAAGGACGTCATCGTGCTGCGGACATTCTCGAAGGTCTACGGCATGGCGGGCTTCCGCGCAGGGTTCGCCATGGGACGCCCGGATCTTCTTGCCAAGCTTCGTCCCTACGGAGCGGGGATGTCGCCTATCCTGGGACTGACCGCGGCCACTGCAAGCATGAAGGTGAAGGGCCTGGTCGCGGAGCGCCGCGCGCTCAACAAACAAATTCGCGAAAACACGTTTGAGTTCCTGGAAAAGAAGAACATTAAGTACGTGCCGAGCGAAACGAACTTCTTCATGATGGAAGTGAATCGACCCGGAGCCGAGTTTGCCCAGGCAATGGCGGCGAATAAGGTGATGATCGGGCGCATCTGGAAGGCCTGGCCGACGAAGGTCCGCGTCACGGTGGGAACCCAGGAGGAAATGCTGAAGTTTCAGGCCGCGGTCTCTAAGATCATTGCCTGAGGCCGGCTATGGCGCGATGCAGGCGGATCGCTTGCACTTCTCCGTCTCCGTCCTCAGGTTGTCGATATTCGCGTAGAGAGCCTGCGGGAGCACACCGCGTTCCTTCAACGATAAGTAAATCCTCATTGCTTGTTCGTATTCCGCAGCGGCTCGGGGGAAGGCCTTCATCGCTATATAGACTTGTCCGGCCGTCGTGTGGGCCTCGGCGAGATCTACCGAGGCCGACACGGGAGCCCCGGGACGGTCCGCCAGCTGTTTCCAAAGAACGATGGCGTGCTGAGTGCCGTCGAGCGCTCCTGTGAGATCGCCCATGAGGCGCAGCAGATAACCGATACGTCCGGTGCTGCTGGCCACTGCCGTCGCGGCCCGCATGTCCCTTGGATCCGCTGCCGCCGCCGCTTGGCGCAGTTCGAGGCCTTTCCGGTAAAGGGCAAGGGCGGCGGGAAGGTCACCCAACCGGATTGCCACCCAGCCAAGGTCGCTGTAATCGTAGGACAGGTCAAGTTGTGCGCGAGGGTTGGCGGCCGCCACCTGCTCGTCAATGGCGCGTGCTGCCTCGTACTCGCGGTTGGCCTCCGGGTACCGTTTCATCACGCCGTACAGCGCTCCCAATTTTTTGTGAGCAAGCGCGAGATTCGAGCGCGTACCTTCATCCCCCGGCTTCAGCGAGGCGATTCGAGTCTCCAGGTCGAGGATACTCTGACGAACCGGTATGGCCTCGTCGTACTTTTTTTCATTGACGAGGAGGTCGGCGGCGGTCGACTGCGTGAGCATCAGGCTGTAAAGCTGGCTGGGATCGTTCGGATGAGCGTCGGCGGCTGCCTTCGCGAGCGCCAGATCCTTTTCGGAAATTGTTCGAGCGTTGGCCGAATCGCCCGCCGAAATATAGGACCTGGCCAAGCCGTCGGCGGCACGCAAATAATCCTGGCGTAGCAATGCATCGGAAGGCGAACGGGCCATCAGGCCGGCCAGGATGTTTTCGGCCTTTCGGTAACTCTCAAGCGAAGCCGGGACGCGGCCAAGATTTGCAACGCCAGCCGCCCCCTGCACTTCCCCGATTCGCATGTAGCCGAGAGCAATTTCCCGGGCGAGCCGCGGATCGCCGCCCGCTTCGCGCGACAGATTCTCCAGATATTCCAGTGCGCGGTGGACCAGAAGTTCGCGGGCAGCCGTGGAGCCGGGCAGGTTGGCAATGGCGTCGTGAAACTCGTATAGCACGGAGTGAGCCAGGCTCTGCACGTCGTTGAAACGGCGCTGTGCGCGGAGGGCCTCGAACCAGGACAGGCCGGCGAACGCGAGGATCAGCGCCACGGCGAGGGAGGCGGCTGGAAGGGCGATTCGATGGCGGCGAAGAAATTTCCCGGCGCGATAGAAAAAGGCCGCAGGGCGCGCATGGATGGGCTGGCCGTCCAAGTGGCGGCGGAGGTCGGCGGCGAATTCGTCGACGGTGGGATAACGTTGCGCGGGATCCTTGGCCAGAGCCTTCAAGAGGATCGTCTCCAGATCGCCCGATAGGTCGCGGCGATGCTCGGAGGGCGGCACGGGCTCCTGCTCAAAGGCAACGCGCACCATCTCAGCGTAGGACGGATTATCAACGCGATAGGGACGATGGCCGGTAAGCAATTCATAGAGAATCACGCCGAGCGAGTACACGTCGCTTGCCACGGTCTGGCGTTCGCCGCGAATCTGTTCGGGGCTGGCGTAGGCGACGGTCATGGCAGCCGGTCCGGCTAGCGTAATCTCAACGTCGGAGGCGGAATCGATTGCGCGGGCCAATCCGAAATCGAGCAGCTTGGGCTCGCCGGATGGCGTAACGAGGATGTTGCCCGGCTTCAGGTCCCGATGCACAATCAACTGCTGGTGCGCGTAGGCGACAGCATTGCAGACGGCGAGAAATAGCTTTACGCGCGCGATGGTGTTCAGGTGATGCTCGTCGCACCAGGCCGGCAGCGTGGGTCCTTCGACATATTCCATGACGAAGTACGGCTGGCCCGACTCGGTGGCGCCGCCATCGAGGAGCCGGGCGATGCCGGGATGTTCGAGTTGAGCGAGGATCTGGCGCTCGCGCCGAAACCGCTGCTCAGTGTCCCTCTCCGGGCGCGCCGTGGTGATTAATTTGATGGCGACGCGCTTTCGATATTCGCCATCGGCGCGATCGGCCAGATAAACCACGCCCATGCCGCCGCGGCCGATTTCATTGAGGATGTTGTATGGGCCGATGTGTTCGGGAGGCTTGGCGGGCGCGTCGGTCCAGAGGCTCGCGCCGGGCATGACGCCGGTCTCGAGCCAGTCGCCTTTCGACTCCATGGCCAGAAGGGATTCGACGGTGGTGCGAAGCTCGGCATCGACGCCGCAGAGGCGGTGGAGAAGCGCAGGACGCTCGGCGGGCGGGGCGTCGAGAACGCCGGAGAGAACGGCTTTTACTTCGCTCCAGCGTCCGGGGCTCATGCCGAGGAGGTCCCTTCCATTTTGTGCAGCAGCCACAGCCGCGCGATGGTCCACTCGCGCTTCACGGTGGCGGGGGAGATGCCAAGAACCTCAGCTGTTTCCTCGATGGTGAGGCCGCCGAAGTAGCGTAGTTCGACCACACGGCCCTGCTGCGGGTCGAGCTCAGTGAGCTGCTCCAGGATCTGGTTGAGTTCAAGCAGGTCGACGCGGGGATTGGTGAAGATGCCAAGGGCGTCCTCGAGGGCGACGCTGTTTGCCTGTCCCTGGCGCTTTGCGGCATGGCGGGCCTGCGCATGGTTGATGAGGATTCGCCTCATCATCGTTGCCGCGAGGCCGAGGAAATGGGCCCGATTCCGCCAATCGACGGCGCGCTGGCTGATCAGGCGGATATACGCTTCGTGGACCAGGGCGGTGGGCTGTAGGGTATGATCCGGCCGCTCATTAGCCAGGAAAAACCGCGCGATGCGTCTCAGCTCTTCGTAAAGAGCGGGGGTCATCTGATCGAGCGCGGCTTTGTCACCTTTGCGCCAATTCAGAAGAAGCTGCGTAAGATCCTGGGGCGACGTCACTCTGGTCCTCACTTATCTTAGCGGACGGTATGAGGATGGCGCACCGCCGGGACTCGTTTCGTACCCACTACAATAAAAGCGTGCGGGCTAGGTTTATCTACGCTCTGGTGTTGGCGGCGGGATTGCGCGCCGCGCCAGCGATTTTTCCGCTCAAGGATATTCGCGCGGGCCAGCATGGCGTCGGGCGCACGGTGTTCTCGGGCTCCCGCATCGAGGAGTTCGACGTGGAGATTCTCGGCGTGCTGGAAAACATGGCGCCGAAGGAGTCCATTATCCTGGGCCGTTTGAAGGGCGGGCCGCTGGAGCATACCGGAGTCATGCAGGGCATGAGCGGATCGCCCGTCTACATCGACGGGAAGCTGGCCGGCGCGGTGGCGCTGAGCTTTCCGTACTCGAAGGATCCGATCGCCGGGATTCGTCCGATCGAGGATATGCTGCGCGTGGAGCCCGACGGTCCCCGCGCGATGGCGCGGCAGAGATTCGTGGCGCGCTTCGATCAACGAGACGCGCGGCTCGAGGAAATCGCCACGCCGGTCTCGTTTTCCGGACTCACGTCCGCTACCCTCGAACATTTTGGCGCGCAACTTCGGGAAATGGGCATGGATCCTCGCCAGGGCGTCTCCGGCGGAGGCCGTCCGGCGGACAAAATGGGTGACCCGAAGAATCTACAGCCGGGCTCGATGATCAGCGCGCAGCTTTTATCAGGCGATTTCAGCATCAGTGCCGATGGGACGGTCACCTGCATTGACGGGGAACACATCTACGCGTTCGGCCATCGTTTCATGGCGTCCGGTCCGAGCGATATTCCGTTCGCGCGAGCCGAAGTGCTCGCGCTGCTGCCGAACGTGGCGAATTCGTTCAAGATTTCGGCGGCGCGCGAATGGATGGGCTCGCTGACCGATGATCGCTCGACAGCGGTTTCCGGCGTGATGGGGCGGCGCGCGGCGATGGTTCCGGTGGAGATTCGCGTGGGCAAGAACGCCTATCACATGCAGGTGATTCAGGACCGCGTGATGACGCCCTTGGTGACGCAAATGGCTCTATTTTCGGCCATCGACGCGACCGAGCGGGGACAGGGTGGCTCAACGTTCACCGTGCGCGGGCATTTGGATTTCGTGGGCGGAACCGTGAATCTGGACAACGTATACAGCGGCGACGTCGCCGTGTCCGCTCTGGCAGCCTTGGGTGTGGGAACGTCCCTGAACTACGCAATGGGCAGCGGATTCGACGCATTCCGGCTGAAGGGTGTGACGCTGGAAATCGGCGTGGCGGACCGGAAGAATCAGGGGCAGATTGCGGATCTGGCCGCGCCCCGCAGCGTAAAGCCCGGCGAGGACGTGGAACTGATCCTGACGCTGGCGGGCGAGAATGGCGTCGAAAAGCTGCATAAAGTGGTGTATCGCGTGCCCGTGGGCGCGCCTCCGGGGCCGCTTCTGTTCACGGCGGCGGATGCGTCGTCCACCAATACGATGGAGTTTGGAGGCACGATCGGCCTTGCTTATCATTCACCCGGGCAGGTATTCGCTTTCCTAAACGGTCTGCGCGCCAATACCAGCGCCTACATTCGCGTGTGGCGCAACGAGCCTGCCTACACCGTCGACGGGCGTGACTTGCCGAGTCCCCCGCCGTCGGTGGCGATGATTCTTAGCCGCGCCCAGGCGCCCGCTCTGGGCCAGTTGAACCTGAAGGGATCGAAGCTCGCCGAGATTGAGGTTCCTGCAGGAGGCAAGGTGGTCACGGGATCGAAGACGGTGCAGGTTGAGGTGCGGGAGCCATGAAGCGCCTTGCTTTTTTCTGTTGCGTGGCGTTATTTGGCGCAACGACAACTACCTGGGAAATGACCGGCTACCAGGATTTTCTGCGTGGCCGCATGATCGGGTTGTCGCTCACGCGGGAGGGACGCCTGACGCTGGGCGCGAAACTCGACACCGTGTTCGATTCGGGGCAGCCGGAAATCTGGAGCTTCGCGCAGGCGCCCGACGGATCGCTGTACCTCGGCACGGGGCATCGCGGGCGGCTTTATAAATTGGATGCGTCCGGAAAAGCCTCGCTCCTGTGGACGGCTAATGAATCGGAAATCTTCGCGGTGACCGTGGACAAAGCGGGCGTAGTGTACGCCGGTACGTCGCCCGACGGAAAAGTTTATCGCATCGAAAACGGCAACGTGACGGAGTACTTTTCGCCCGGCGCGAGGTACATCTGGTCGCTGAAGGCCGCGACGGATGGCGCATTGTTCGTCGGCACCGGCGATCAGGGAAGAATCTTTCGCGTGACGGCGGCGGCCACGGGCTCCGTTTACTACGCGACGGGACAGTCGCACGTCACGTGTCTCGAACTCGATGGGAAAGGCGCATTGCTGGCCGGAAGCGAGCCGAACGGCATCCTGTATCGCATCACGGCTCCGAACAAGGCGTTCGTGCTGTACAGTTCGAATCTGCCGGAGATTCGCTCCATCGTTCCGGCAGCGGATGGCAACGTCTACGTCGCGGCGCTGGGCGGTAGCGTGGCGAGAAGGATCGGCTCGGCAAGCAACACGGCGAATGCGGCAAGCGCGGCGGGCATTGCGCCGGTGGTGGCCAGCATTACCGTGACGGATCAGCAGTCGGGCTTGGCGCCACCGCCGAAGCCGGAAGCATCAAAGGCTCCCTCGGCGGCATCGTCCACTACGGTTGTGCCGGCGCCGACAGTCGACTATGCGGGCGTTGACAAGTCCGCGCTATATGCGATCCATCCGGACAACACGGTCGAGACGCTGTGGAGTTCCAAGGAAGAAAACATTTACGATCTGGCGATGTTCAACGCCTCCCTGCTGTTTGTCACGGATGCGCAAGGGCGTTTGTACCGCCTGGATCGCGATCGTAAAGCCACGCTGCTGGCGCAGGCGAATGAAGGCGAGGCCACTCGCCTGCTGGAATCGCGCGGCGCGCTGCTGGCAGCGACCGGTAATCTGGGGAAGATTCTGCGGCTCGGCGGGGGCACGGTGGCTGAGGGCTGGTTCGAATCGCCTGTGCATGATTGCATGTCGGTAGCGCGCTGGGGCCGTCTGGCTTGGCGGGGCGATGCGAGGGGAATCGCGTTTAAAACGCGCAGTGGCAACTCGCCGCGGCCGGACGCGACATGGAGCGATTGGTCGGACCCGTTGACCGATCCGGATCGTGCGGCGATCACCAGCCCCAACGCGCGGTACATTCAATGGCGCGCCGAGTTTTCGAGCGCTGCGGCGGGGCTTGACAGCGTGACGATCGCCTATCTGCCGCAAAACACGCCTCCGAACGTACGGAGCATCAACGTGACCGCGATCGGTGGGACGCAAAAATCGGGCGCGGCCACGGCCACATCCACCGCGTCGGCGACCGCGAGCTACTCCATCACCGTTACCGATTCGGGCGAAGCTCCCGCCACTGCGGGGACGCCTTCGCAGACGCTATCGCGTATTCCGGGGCAGCAGGTACAGATCGTTTGGCAGGCGGACGATCCGGACGGAGACCGCCTCATTTACAGCCTCTATTTCCGCGGCGAAGACGAGACACGATGGAAGCTGCTGCGCGCCAACATGCAGGAAAATACGTATGTTCTGGATGCTGATGTGTTCGCCGACGGACGTTATTATTTCCGGGTGGTCGCTTCGGACTCGCCATCGAATCCGGCGAACCTGGCGCGCGAGGCGGAATTGGTGAGCGCGCCAATCCTGATCGACAGCACGCCTCCCGTGGTGACAGCGGGCGCGCCGCGCCGCAAAGGAGACGCGGTCGCGATCGATGTGGACGCGGAAGACCGCGGCTCCTCGCTGCGGCGTTGCGAATATTCAATCGACGCCGGCCCTTGGATGCCGGTAGAAGCGGCCGACGGCGTCACCGATTCGCCGCACGAGCGGTTCGAGATCCGCCTGGACCACGTTTCTCCGGGCGAGCACCTGATCGTCATTCGCGTCTATGACGTGGCGGGCAATGCGGGGCTGACCAAAGTGCTCGTGCGATAAGAAGAAACGCGGGAATGACCGAGATCAGCGCTCACTGCGCCTCCGGTCTGGCCGCGGCGAGCATTCTTGCGACCCAATCCGCGCGGGGAAGGCCGCTACTCTTGAGCAGCGTCACTGCTTTTTCCATGTCGTAGGGCACCCGGCGGACGGACGGTGCTCCGTCATCGAGCAACAGATACGCAGCGCGAGGATCTCCGTCGTGCGAAAGGCTCACGCTCCCTGTATTGACGATCGTCCGGCCGGAAACCACCCGAACATGCGAACGGTGAATGTGCGCGTAGACGGCTACCGGCTGTCCAAGCTCTGCGTAAACCTCGAACTTCTCCTCGGACGCGTCCGGCATAGGCGCGCGCCACAGGTCCTTTGGACTCGCGTGAACCAACGCCATGGGCGCATGAATTTGGCGCCAGGGGAGCTCGCTTAGCCAGTTGAGCCTTTCCTCGCCCAGTGACTCGACGGTCCATGCCGCCATCTTCGCGATTGCCGACGATAAAGGCTCCGGTAGCCCGAACTCGGTCAGCGACTCGGGCCGGAACAGCATTTCATCGGTATTGCCGAGCACTCCGGACCACTTCAGATCGCGAATCCGATCTACAATTTCCGAAGGACTCGATCCTGCATGCGCGAGGTCGCCACCGTGAAAAATCAAATCAGGCGCCGTTTCGCGCAAATCTTCCAATACCGCTTCGAAGGCGGTCAGATTCCCATGAATGTCGGAAACAACAGCGATGCGCACCTTAATAAAAGAGGTACTTGCGCCATTGGTCATCGCTCTTGCCGAGCAGGCGCATCAAGTGCCGGCTGGTGTGCAGGCTGAACGGACGCGGCGCGCGGGCAAGCCTCATGCCCGCTTCCTCGGGCGTGCGGCTGCCTTTGCGATTGTTGCAGGGATGGCAGCAGGCGACCAGGTTCTCCCACGTGGTTTCCCCGTTGCGTGAGCGCGGCTGCACGTGATCGAGCGTCAATTCGCCGGAGTTGAACGTGCGCAAGCAATACTGGCAGGTGTAGCGATCGCGCATCAGGATATTCTTGCGCGACAGAGCGCGCGTCTGATGCGGAATGCGGCGGTATTCCAGCAGGCGGATCACGCTGGGCACATTCATAGCCTGGCGCGCGGAATGCACCTGGGCGCTCGCATGCTCCTCGGCTGACGCCACTCCCTTCAGCACCAGCACCAGCGCTCGCCGCGCCGCGCATACGTTGATCGGCTCGTAGCTTGAGTTCAGCACCAGAACGGGTTTGTGAAGGCGCTGAAGAACGCGTTCCTGATGATTGGCCATCATATCGTCCCACTCCTTGCCGCTACGGCGAGCGGCCTGATTTCCCGGTCCATTCTCCGGTCTGTCCGCGCCACGGCGGCCACGGCGACGTGTTTTGCCCCGGCGCGCTTCAGAACCGCGGCGCAGGCGCTGGCCGTCGCTCCGGTCGTCAGTACATCATCGACGAGAAGCACGCGCAGTCCTTTGATGCCCGCGCCTTTGCGCATGGAGAACGCACCGCGAACATTCAGGCGGCGTTTCGCATTGCTGAGGCCCGCCTGAGTGGAAGTATTCTTTACCCGGCGCACCATGTTCTTCACCGGCGCGCCCCATCGCCGCGCGATCTCCCGGGCCAGAAGCTCGCTCTGGTTGAAGCCCCGCTTCCAGCGCTTGGTCCAATAGAGGGGCATCGGGACGATGACGTCGAAGCCGTGCTCGCGCGGAATGGCGCGAGCCGCCAGTGAGCCCAGGGGTTTGGCCAACGTGCGCACCGAGCTGTACTTGAACAGATGGATTAGTTCCCGGAGCGTGTCTTCGTAGGAGCCGAACGTGTAAACCGTGTCATAGCCCCTCAAGCCCAACCGGCACATCGCGCACCGGCCCTCCTTATCGAGCGGATAGGGATTCAGGAAGGGAGTGTGGCAATCCTTGCAGAAATAGTCGGCTAGCATCGCCTGCGGAGAATCAAGGCATTTCTGGCAGACCGGGATCCGGGAAATGTTTCGGAGAGGCTCTGCGCAGACGCGGCAATCGTCGGGGAAGATTTGCTGAAAAAGGCCGCAGAACACCCTCTCTGCGGAAGGCAGAATTGAGCGGCCGAAATTGGTCAGCAGGGCACTTGAGAAGACCCACCTCCAACCGACAAGTCTTAGTTTACTACACCTTGTGTTAAGCGCGTATAAAGCGCCGCCAAATCGGGAATACTCATCTGCTCGGCGCGAAGGCGGCCCTGGTCGCCCTCCAGGTTGTAGAGAGGGGCCAGATTGTTCCGCAGATTCTTTCGCTTATGGCGGAAGCACAGCGATGCGAACTTCAAGAAAGCCCCCGGGTCGGGAACATCGGGATGTGGGTGCCGGGTCAGCTTTACCACGGCGCTTTCCACCTTTGGAGGAGGCCGGAACGCCTCGCGTGGAACTGGAAACAGGGTCTCCGGTTGGGAGTAGACCTGCGTTTCGACGCTCAAATAACCAAAATCGCGGCTACCGGGATTGGCCGTCAGGCGGTCGGCGACCTCGGCTTGCATCAGGAAAACGGCGGTGGACCATTGCTCGCCCATGGCGAAGACTTTTTCCAGGATCGGCGAGGTGATGTAGTAAGGAAGATTGCCCGTGATGATCGCGGCGGAAAAGCCGGTCTTGAGAACGTCGCCTTCGATCACCTCCAGGCGGCCCGCGTCGATGACGTCACGGAACTTCTGCTGAAGATAATGAACAAGATGAGGATCGACCTCAATGGCAGTCACTTTATCGGCGCGTTCGAGTAGCGATTCGGTGAGCGGACCCTTCCCGGGTCCGATCTCCACAACCAGCGGCGCATGCTCCCCGCAGGCGGCCTTGGCGATGCGGTCGAGAATCGATTTTCGGAAAAGGAAGTGTTGCCCGAAGCGCCGGCCCACTCGTCCAGCTTATCCCTTAACGTCTACTTCGCTGGAGCGGAACGACAGGCGGATCTTGCCCGGCGCCGGCTGACCGAAATGCGTGCCCGGCGTGAACTCGGTGAAGATCAGCTGGTTTTCCAGGTTTCGCCGCACCTGATCCGTGGTGAGCACGTTGAAGCCGCTGACGATTTTGTAATCTACCATGCGGCCCGATTCGTCCACCATGACGTCGACAACCACTTCGCCCACGCCTCCACCACCGATCGCCGCCGTGGATTTAACGGTTGCCCCGGTGCTGAGGCCGGTGGGCACATCGGAGGAATCGTCTCCGCGCAGAGGATACATCGGCATCAGGCATAGGGCAAAGAGCGCCACCGCCGACAGAATGCTGCCCGCGAAGGGCAGCGCCAACGGGCGCATCAAATTATTGAAGAACAGCGTCAGACGGTCCCTGGTGTCAATCCGCCGCGAAAGAAGACGCTGGCGCTCCTTGGAAGCGATCACGCGCAGAGAGGTCCGCAACTTCGGAGGCGGCATGCGCGCCGGCAGATCGCGAAGAACCTGACTAACCGAATCGTTTGGATCGCGTGTCATAGCAAATTACAATTCCCTTGCCAGCCCGACGGCGACGTGCTGGGAAGACCACTCCGATGGCGATGCCGGCTCAAGCCTGCCCGCCAGGTTTTTCTTGAGCGCTTCCCGCCCTCGCAGGATGCGCGATTTCACGGTGCCAAGCGAGATCTCTAGAATTTCGGCGATCTCTTCATAACTCATCCCCTCGATCTCCCGGAGTACGAGCGCCGCGCGGAACTTGGGATTCACCTCGCTGAGCGCCCCCTCAATCAGTGACTGAGTTTCGTGGTCGAGCGTGACTTCATACGGCGAGCGGCCGGGGTCGGGGAGCCAATTCCGATAGCTCCTGTTAAACCCGTCGCCCGCATCCTCCGGGTCCAGGTTCACTTCCTGCCGGCGGTGGCGGCTGAACCAGCGGCGCTGGTTGCGCGCCTCGTTCACCGCGATGCGGTAGATCCAGGTCTTCATCGAGCTTTCCCCGCGGAACGAGCTCACATTCCGGAAGACCTTAAGAAACACTTCCTGCACAACGTCGGCTGCCTCGGAGGGATCGTCCAGAAGGCGGCTGACAACGTTGAAAATCGGTTGCTCGAAGCGTTGGATCAGAGCTTCGTAGGCATCCTCCAGACCGCAGCGCAGGCCGTCCAGCAGGGCGGAGTCTTCCTCATGCGCGCGGGGCGCCGGAACGGCGTCGAGTTGGAGGCCAACCATGCGGTCTGTCATCGGCTTCCAAGTATACTAGCGTATCAGGGTTTTCAGGCTCTGTCGCACTATCTAAAAGTTGGATGCCGCCCGGCAGGTTTTTGTTCCCACGGCAGGGCACCGAAAAAGCACGCTCCGGCCGGGTGGTATCTTGCTGAGCCTTTTGTTACACTAGATTGAGGGATTTGTCCGCCTACAAGGAATCCCTTAAAGGATTTCCAGTTTCCCATGGCCACTAAACCTGCCTACAAGCAAGGCGACCAGGTCGAGCACCCCAAGTTCGGTTTGGGAAGCGTGCTGTCTTGCAGCGACGAATATATTGTGATCAAATTCGACGAGCACGGGGAAAAGAAGTTCGTCTTGACGATCGTGCTTCCGAACTTGAAGAAGAGCGATCGGCAGCCTCCAGTGGAGAAGCGGCGGACGACGAAGAAGAAGGCCGCGGCACCGGCCGCGGCAACGTAGAGGCAGCGCCAGAGCGGGAGTAATTCAGTGGTAGAATGCCAGCTTCCCAAGCTGGACGTCGC